>ERZ1027042.221-NODE-221-length-29648-cov-10.958098_pt1 | contig 29648 bp, 36 predicted proteins | sample MGYA00519435_ERZ1027042 | MGnify/ENA primary metagenome ERZ1027042 (study PRJEB26926, sample SAMN06164586) | human gut metagenome | biome: ENVO:00009003; feature: ENVO:2100002; material: ENVO:00002003 | host: Homo sapiens | place: USA | collected 2012 ...
CGAGATCTAGTACGGTCTCGTGGGCTCGGAGATGTGTATAAGAGACAGTTGCAATTCTTTTACCGCCTCCAGCATTTTTCCTGCTGGTTCTCCGTTTTCCCACATTGTCTGCAGATCCTTTAATTTATCCGTTACTGCCGATTTTAAACGCTGCAGATTATCACATTCCTCGGTTTCCATGTCCGTATTTACTACTTCCATCTGCCCCGGCAACTGCTGCTCCTGCTGCTCCGGTTCTTCCGGTGCTTCCCCTTGCATTTCTGCTTTTTCCGGTTCTTCCGGAATCGGATCTGATTCCGGAACGCTTGGTTCTACGCTGTGGATTGTCTGCTGCTTTGGTGGCTTTTTTGGTTTTTCCGGTTCTTTTGGCTTTTCCGCCTTTACAACTTTCGTCTCTTTTTTTGGTTGCACCGGTGCAACTTCGTTGTTTTCCGGGAAAGTATCTCCGTACATCTGCTGCCACTGTTCTTTTGTCCCGCGGATCTTCTCCCACTGCTGCCCGATCTCTCCCCAGCCGGTTTCTGTTTTTTCTCCTGTCCTGGTACTTACAATGCATGCTGTCTCTTCGTTTAACATAAGCAGCATTCTTCCCGGTCCCGGAATTCGAACACTGTATGTCTTTTCTCCCTGCGGTGCCATGCATTCTTTAATATCTTCCACCGTCCAAATGTCTGCCATCCGTTCGGAAATTTGCATATACAACTCCGGTTCCGCTTTCCCCAGCCAGTATATTGTCTGTTCGATCAGCGGTCTGTCGCTCAATGGTGCTTCGAGCATCCGCTCGATGTCGGATACTTTTTTCTCCTCGTCCACCTCGTCTTTAATCGCCTGTATCTCCGTTTTCGTGTATGCTGGGGATAATTCGGCATTAATCGAATCCGGAAGCTGCAGCATAAGCGCCAGCTTCGCGTACCCGAACCCCTGGTATTCCGGGAGAAGGTGGTCAGAATAGCCACCCTCCGAGAATTTGTCGTTAATTTTAATAAATCTCGATACATAAGTGTCCGATAAACCGTACTCCGCATGTGCAAATTCTGCCATGTTTTTGTAGCCGGATTCCACAAGAATATCCGTATCTCTCGCCACTTTAAGCAAGTAACCAATCCGGACGAAACTCTCGGCTGTCTTGGATAACTCTGTATCCAGCTCCCGTTTGTATTCCGCATAGGTTTTTTTGTACTCTATTTCATGCATTTCGTCTCTCCTTTATTTTTTTAATAACAATTTCCGCTTTTCGTTCTATACATTTACTGCACACCGGATATCTCATTGCGTCGATTTCTACAATTGCTCCATCGTGCCGTATATCATATTTCGTAGTTTTCTTTTTGCATACCACGCAATAGACCTTTCCATCTCTCGTCCATCCGCCCTGCATTACATAGCCTCCATAAAATCCGCTTCCAAGACATCCACAAGTAATTTTCCTGCCAGCTTTCCGTGCCAGATCTTGTTCCCATCCTTTCGCAGTTTCTTATATTCTTTAATTCGCTCCTCGTTGGCCAGAATCCCGTACTGGATCTCTTCCGGTGTCATCCGGCTTTTAAAAACCTTCTGCCATTCCTTCAGGAACGGAATTGCATCTTCCAGATCCGGGTTCTGGTTATCTCCTGTTGTCCGCTTCTGTCGGATATTTCCAGAACTTTCAACTTCCAATGTGTACCATGGTTTGTCTGGGTGATCTACTTTTCGCAGGAAAAACGGATAGGCTTCGTATTTTTCAATTCTGTCGTAGTAAAAATCCGCTCGATCCATACAGTGGTTGAGCGCCGTTCCCTCTCTTACCATGTCTTCGATGCACGTTGCCGCCACAATCTGGTACTTTCCATGCTTATATTCAAATTTTTTGGTCTGTGGAAGAATACTGTTTACTTTGGGCCATTTTTTCTTCAGTATTTCTGTTTTCGCCTTTATGCTCGATCCGTTTACTGCAAGGATTGCCTCCATATGTGCGTCTTTTAAGTCTTTCGGCCATCCGATCTGCTGGGCCTCCACGTTCCATTTCTCCGCTTCTGCCATGTTGTAATAATCTCGCCATGTAATTAATGTCTGGCTTAAAGTCTCATTCGACTTTTTAGCCTGTTTATTTACATAGTTCCATATTTTTCTGTAATTTAGTGGCATCGGAAGAAAATCGAAATCCGACGGGTATCCTATTTCCTGCATTCCCTGTAACATTTCATCTGGCCAGATAGTGTTTGTTGTTTTTTCCAACTGCATCCATACCAGACCCCTTATTCCTGCATTTGTCTTTTTTAGCCTTTTCAGTCTTGCTTTATCAATTTTCAGGATTCCGCATATATCTGTTTTAGATTCATCTATGTACGTTTTGCTATATATTTTAAAAATATCTGCCGCGAGATTCTTCATTCCGATTTTTACAAGCTGCTCTATAACCGGATGTTTCTTTTCTTCTGTAAGGTATTCGTACACATCATCGCACGGTAATTCCCTTCCCCAGTCAAATACCGTGCTTCGCTTCAATGGTCCGTTTTTCAGTCCCTTTATGTTTCCTCTGTAAAGTCTTCCGCCTATTCTGCCCCCTCCGTACTTCATGGAAGAAACCCAGCGTGTTTCTTTTCCTTTGTATTTCATCCATTCGTATTTTCTTACAGAGCTGTTTTGACATATTGCCCGCGTATACTCACTATGCGTTATATCTGGTTTTTCTTTGTCTTTGCTGCGATATGACATCGTATTATAGAATCTCCGGATCACAAAACCGTCTTTTATCGGCTGGATGCACACTGTATCCCATCCCATTGCGCGTGCTGTATGGGTGTATGTATTTAACCAAAATTCCGCTTTTCTGTGGCAACTGCTGCATCTTGTCTCTTTTTTATGCTTTGGTTTCTCTCCGATCGGGACCATCGTACGACAATAAGAACAGTATCCCTCTTTCGATTTCACGGAATCGTAAAAAATAAATGTGTCCGGGCATGCTTCGTGCTCCGACCAGCGTTTAAATCCTGGTAGTTCTTTTGGAACCAATGCCATATCTTTGTCCCACGGCTCCTTTTCGCGCTCTTCTGCGCGCTTGATCTGTTCATCCCTGCATTTATCCTGGAATTCCTTAATTGCCCGCCATCCGCTTTCCTTTGTTCTTAGATATCTTTTCAGTGTTTCTTTTCCATCTCGATTTATCCATATTCTCGAATCGATAAAATTCTTTTCGTAGCTCCACTGGCTCCACAGCAATGTTTCGTTTGCTACCATGCCTAAATTGACTATTTTAGCAGGCGACCACTTTGGTATCTGCCCCGGCCCGGGAAGAATTCTGGTTTCAAACTCATGTCCCTCTGGGTTTAAATAGATTTCATATGTTGGCGTTGTCTCTCCCTGTGCAATCAGTTCCGGGAAGAATAGACATACCATCAGATATTTTCCGCGTGACTGGCAGCGAATCATCATATCGTATCGTGTTGTAAACTCCCGTTCGTTCCAGTCCTCCCCCTTCTTTACCGGAAACGGCAATATATTATCCTGTGCAATTCTAATCATTTTTGGGGTTGCATTTATCCGTTTTAATTTTTCTAATTCTTTTCTTCGCATACCTTCTGCCCCCTTATTCCGTAGTAGACATTCGGTTTTATCTCATCGACTCCGGCACATCCGAGATAAATCGCTTTAATATTTTCGTTGTTTTTTTCTTCTTGCAAAAGAAAAAATGTTCCGCCCAGCACCGCCTTTGCTCTCGGATTTTTCCCCCGCACAATGATAAATCCATTTTTTTCTTTGCATTCTCCTCTATTCTGCTGCAAATAACTGCTGCGGACAGTTCTCTTCGGATGTCTCCGCATGTATTCACACGCGCATGCTCCCAACTCCAGTCTCGTAATTTCTTTTACTATTGTCATTTTTGTACACGAAATTTTCGTTCCGACATTGTCTTGATTGATTTCTCCTTCCGCCTCCACAACGCAGAATCTGCTTCCCTGCCCGCTATACCAGTCCAGTACATCCAGTGGGTTTTCACAGCAATGGAATCCATTTTTTGTGCAATTCGCTTCTTTTTCTTTATATTTTTTCCCGATCTCGTACTGAAAAATCCCGTGCCCCATTGTACATGTCAGATTTTCGTTAAATCCTTTAAACGCAAGCATAATTATCCCTCCTTGTAGTATTTTTCTGCAATCCTCTTAACTTCTGCGTTGTTCGGTACTCCCATGTATAATGGCCCTCTCAATGGTTCTTTCTTTCCGTTGTGTTCAATTTTTGTGATTTTTACTATCTCGTCGCTGACTTCGATTTTATTTTCAAATGAAAACGTAATAAGTTCTGCCATGCATCCTGCCAGGCTTCTGCTTTTCTTCCTCGCCTTCCGCGCAATCTGAACATTTTCCGCGCATAATCTCAAAACCACATTGCTCCAGTCCTCCAACACTCCGGCGATTTCAAGGTTATTGCTCTCTACCTTTATTTTTCCTGCAGCCGCCATTAACGGGCTCACAAATTCCTCCTGGAACCCTGATATAAAATCCTCTGCATCTTCTTTGTCAATTCCATTTTCTCTTGCCAGATCATAGATTTTCTCTGTATCTCCAGCCTTTTTTAATTCTTCCGCCTTTTTATTCATTTCTTCCGCCGAATCAAATTCCCCAAATTTTTCAAACATGTTTTTTCCTCTCTTTCTTACTTATTTCCGTCTGCATCCACTTCCGGAAGCTGTGCTTCTCTTTGCAGTGTAAATGTACTTCGTGCCCCTGCAGCAATTCGTCCAACTGCTGCCACAGATCCTTGTTTTTAACTTCTTTCCCTTTGGCCGTCTTCCATCCATTTTCTTTCCATCCGGCCATCCAGTCGATCCCGGATGCCACAAACTGGGATTCCGTATAAATATGCAGTACACACGGCGCTTTAATACGCCCCAGCGCTTTAATAATCGCCAGCAACGCCGCTTCGTTTGCCGTGGCTTCCACCCGTTCTTCCCTAGTAACGTCTGCCGGCCCCTTTGATGTCTGCGTTTCGAGTGTGTAAATAATCCTTGCGCTCTGTCTTTTCGGGCTTTTCGCGCTCGTGATCGTGTATATATTTACATCCACTCCGTGTCGCCTCCTCTCGGTGGATGGAAAGTATCTCCGCTCTTTGTCTTTTTGCGGTCTTCCGGTATTTTAAGCTCTATGTATTTACAATAGCTGTATCCCGTATACGGATTCGTGCCTATGTATAGGCTGTCTATGTCTATGTAATATCCCGGAGTCGGTTCCGGACCATCTTCCACGAGCTTTCGCATCGTCCTGCGAGAATAGTAATGTCTTTCCGGTTCTGGCCGGATCAGATTCCTGCTGGACGTTACACTTAATAACTGTTTCTGTTCTTCCGGTTCGAACAGACTTAGCTGTTTATATTCTTCCGTACCCTCTTCCGGTTGCTTGCATATGTAATCCGCAAGCGCTTTGTATCCTCCGGAGTCGTATGTGCTCGCCCAGTCCACAAGTCCTTCTGTCCGGCACCCTGGCCGTATGCTTTGGAGCGCCGATCTTTCCAGCGCCCTGCTCCATGCGTCTGCAATTAAGATATCTGACTGGCATTTCCACAATCTATTTACCAAAATGTGGAAGTGTATGCCGCCTCTTTCCCCGATTTCCAGTCGCGCCACCCATTTTAACGGGCTTCCTCCTTTTTCGTACTCCCTACGCAGTATCCGCAGGAATCTGGACTTGTCTTTCTTTACGTCCTCGATCTGCAGTCTTACTCCTTCCGGATATTTGCAACAGCACCATAGATCCTTTTCTGTAAAGTTTGCTTTTATCGTCCTGCGCATTCGTGTCTCTTTGTTCCGTTGGTTCTGCTTTGCGATCTGCCCCGGTGTGGGTTTCTTTTTCTTTTGTCTCTTTTCTCCCTTGGCTCCGTATTTTCCAGCAAACTTAAATTCGTGTTCGATGGAATTCCGGAAGCTCCATGTGTCGTGCCAGTATGCCATATGTATGTCCTATCTTTAATATCTTTATAAAGCCACCGGAAAAGGACCGTAAAACGCCCATTTCCCTTGACTTTCGCGGCATTCTCGTGGTATACTGTAATTAAAGATTTTTGTTTTACAACATACGCACTTGCATCGGATTTGCAGATCCGATGCTTTTTATTTGCCATAAAAAGTTTCTTCGTAAGGTTTCGTCTCGAAACCTTTATTCTGTTTTATACACTCCATGTAAGATTTCCTTACATGGTCCTGGTTAAAAGCTCCCCATACCGGTACAGCGTTTTTATCCTCGTCGTCCGACTGGTTCATAAATAGCTTTTTCCGGTCTTCCTGTGGCAGATCTATAAACAATGCGACACGTTCCGCTGTGTCGTATATGTTTTTCGCTTTTGCATATTGCTTTTTTGCATATGCCGCGCTGTGCGCTTGCATACAGCTTTTCCCGGATCTGCTCTGCCGTCAGCATGGCATTACTCTGTATGCAAAATACAATCTCGCCTGCTCCAGGTTGGCCAGAAACGTTCCTGTCGACTTATCCTCCGGCCATTTTGCCAGTACTTCCCGGTATTTTGCAGCAACTTCTCCTTCCGTCATGACCGGTTTCTGGTAAATTCTTTCGATTTTCTTGTCGATCGACTCCATCAGTTTTCCTTGCCAGTCGTAATGCGGTGCTTCCTTACGCTCTTCTAACGCATCAATTACCATTAACAGTTCTTCCTTTGTTAGATCCAGCTTGTATCCCATCTTTTTTTCTCCTCCTTCTATTTAATTTCAGTAACATATCTCTCCAGCTCCTGCGCGATCGCTAAAAGCATCGATCCCGACTGTAACTTATTCTCTCCGATCTTTTCTGCAACCTCTATACAGGATCGTGCCAAAAGTTTTCCGTCTTTCAGCGGCGCTACTCCCTGTACTCCTGTTACTGCTTCCAATGTGTTCCCGTTTTTTCTTGCAACGGTTGTAACTGCAATATCTCCGGAGAGCTGTGCTTCCTTACCGTCGTAGATTATTTTTACTGTAACCATGCTACCTCCTGCTAAAAACCACATTTTTATATCGTTTCCAAATTCCGCTTCCCCTGCCGGAATTCTGCCTGGTAGATCACATCTTCCGGAATGGTTGTCCCATTTCTTCTTCCACTGTCGGATTCTCCGGTTGCACCGGTTCCATGGATATTTCCCGCATTTCTGCGGATATTCCAGCAACCGGCGCATATTGTTCTGCTGCGTTTACCGATACCGGTACCGTTGCGACTGCTGCCGCAACCATCAAAAACAGTGCCTTTTTCATGTTTCGTTCTCCTCTAGTTTTTTAGCCTCGGCTTCCAGTTTTTCACGAAAACCTTGGTCTTTTTTGTTTTTCCGGTTTTTCCTATCCTGTTTTTTCTGTCTGTCGCACAGGATATATCCATATGTATCCACTCGGATCATGCTGTGGCCGTTTCTTTCCGGGCTTCCAGCATTGCTTTCGCGTAGCGCTCCGTTGCAGTACGCAGGCTCTGCATCCGCCGTTTCCTTTCTTCTGGCGTCAGGATCGGATGCAGGATCACATTTTTCCCGGTTTTTGTCTGGATCACTTCTGTTGTGTATTCCATGCGCCCCACCTTCTTTCTTTTTAACAGGCTATTCGTGCACAGCTTTTCCTTATGCAGTTTTCTGTCTCTCCTGCTCAACGCCCAGCATGTATCCGAGAATAAACATCTTGTTACCTTCATTCAGCTTTTGGAATTCCTTTGCTGTTTTCTCGATCATCTCTTTTTTCTTCTCTTCTGCCATCATGTTGTTTTCCTCCTTGTAATTTTTTATTTTTCCCGATTCCCCTAATCCTTTATTCTTTTGCAATTCCCTTTTCCCGTTTTTGTGATAAGATATATTTGTCAAACATTTTTCACAAAGGAGATGCCTATGAATAAAGAATTATGGGAACAATGGTCTGCGTGTCACGATGCACCGGATCAGCAAAAACGCTTTTCCAGCGCAAAAACTGCTGCGTGCACTCCGATCGAACTGGATCGCGATGCCGGTACCGGTACTTTTAGTGGAAGTTCTGGTACCCATTCTGCGTCTTTGGATAAGTGCTCTTGCATCGATTTCAACCGCCGCCGGCTTCCGTGCAAACATATGTACCGTCTTGCTATGGAACTCGGATTGATCGAAGCAAGTTTTAAAACGGATGCATCCGCTATCGTCCAACCGCGTCCACGATCTCAGATCGAAAAAATTGAACACACGGTCGAAGTAATCGAATCTCTTACGGATTATCAGCAATATTTGTTACTCGAAATCATTCGTAAGATTACTACCAAAAATCCGACCGTCGGTTTAGAAATCACTCCTGACGTTCTGGCTCTGATTAATACTGGGCTTTTGGAACAGTCCGATGATGTTGCAACTGCGATCCAAAAAAGCAGGAAAGACGAGCTTGTAATGCTTGCTACTTCGTTCGGTTGCGAAAATGCCAAGAAAATGAAGAAACCGGAGCTTGTTGATTTCCTTATTTCAAATCACTTTGATGATTTAAAAGGTAAAGTTCTTGGCTACGCATCCGTTCGGCAATCGCCTCATGTAAAGTACGGCAAAGTCCGTATGTACTTGCACCGCAAATTCGATTCTGAATTATGCGAGGACGGTGAAGGTAATCTCTTCTCTGTTCCGATGCTCCAATCGGAGCTTCCGCATGATGATGTTACCGCGCTCTTAATTCAGTACGGCTACTATCATCCGCAATGATTATTCTGAAAACTAGGTCTTACTGCCGTCTGCTTTGGCGGCAGTTTCTTTTTCAGTCTTTCTGATGTGTTGTCATTCCAGCTTCATGGTGTTATCCTTTCTTTACAGGGTGCCGCCAGCACCCTAGTAATAAGAAAGGAGGCCTAACCCGTGAGTCCTAATGAACTAAAATCTCTCATTGATAGTCGTATCGCTGATTTCCATTCTTCATGTCTCAATCATACTGACGATCTATCGTGTTCGGTTACTTACGAAGATCTTGATAACACGGTGTCTAAACTTACAGAAACACTAAACGAATGTTTCTCCTTGATTATCAACTCTCAAAACAAGTAACTACTTAGAGCCAGCCGTTGGATCTTCTTCGGCTGGTTCTTCCAGCGTTATCTTCAGCCGCATATCATTAACTTTTCTTGTTAACTTTTCAGTCAGGCTTTTGATCTCGTCTAAATCTTTCAGCATTCCTTCTTTTTCTATCTTTGCGATTAAGATCACTTTTCTCCCTCCTTTCGTTTTTGTGTTTTCAGCTCATCTCCGAACACCTGTCTGTGTTCTATACTCATATTACATCATTGTTTTGAGCATGTCAACTCTATTTCACAAAATATTCTATGTTTTTGTGTTGACTTACTCATTTTTCAGATGTATATTAAAGACGTAAGATAAAAAGAAAGGAGGGATTATCCATTGGAAGTGTGCGATCGCATAAAAGAACTGCGAAAAAAAGTTTTAAAAATGTCGCAAGCCGCATTCGGTGAATGTCTTGGTGTTAATCGAGATGTGATCAACAATATTGAAAACGGCCGGCTTTCGCGTCCAGATCAAAAGCTTTCTTTATATAAGCTGATCTGCAGCAAGTTTAATGTGAGTGAAAAATGGCTGCTGGATGGAGTCGGCGAAATGTATGCCAATGATGCGACCGAGTACGGCGCTTTGATTGACCGCGTGATGGAAGGCGAAAATGAATTTGCAAAAAACATTTTTAAGACGTTCGCTCTTTTTGATAAGAGCGACTGGGAAGCGTTGCAGCAGATGATCGAAAAATATTCCAAGGTTACGGATTCAGAATCGATTCCAAGCCCCGAAGATCTGCCGGATAATGAAGAAGATTTCAATAATGAAGTTATTCCGTCTGGCAAAAGCAATGCTGGGTAGCCTTTAACGGCACCCAGCATATCCACTTTATTTTTTTATGATAACTTTAAATGTTGAATTATCAAAATTGAGATTATAGTACAGTGTCCTTGTTTTGCTGTAACACACAGCATATAGTTTGCGATTCTTGTGATATATGTATTTTTTTCTCACGTAAATGCGCCTCTTCTCATTTCTGGAGAGCTGGGTGCATTGCAATTATAAACATTTTACAATCTTTGTTTCTACTGGGAGTTATTGGAAATAGATATGGAAAATTTGAATAGCAAAAGCCACCGTGCGACCGGTGGCTCAAATTGGGGGTAGTTTCCCCGGAGAAGATACGCAGAATAATTTAAGGGGTATTCTGCGCTAAAATTTACTTAGTAAGTATATCATATTCTTTCCCCTGTTACAATATTTTAATTCCAGAAAACTATAAAGTTATGCTGTAAAAGAACCGCCTTTGCAGACGGTCCTTTACCGGAAAAACTTTTTTGAAATAAAACTATATTTGGGGATAGTTCGGTTGTATCTTTCGATACTTTATTATTATAATACGACTTTTTATCCCCCTACAACACAAGTGAGGTATAAATATGCGTAATGATCCAATTTTATCTTTAAACCAGGTTATCATATACCTGCGAAAATCCCGTGCTGACGATCCAAATATGAGTGTGGAAGACGTGCTTGCAAGCCACGAGCGGCAATTGCAGGAATACGCCACTAAAACTTTCGGCAGCGTTATCCCGGAATCCCAGATTTACCGCGAAGTCGTGTCTGGCGAGACTATCTCTGACCGTCCTGTGGTCCAGCAGGTTCTTCGGCTCATCGAATCTGAAGATATACGTGCCGTGCTTGTGATCGAGCCGCAGCGTCTTTCCCGTGGCGATCTGGAAGACTGCGGCCGTATCATAAATCTTTTTCGTTATTCCCAGACTTACGTTCTTACCCCTATGGTCTCTTACGATCTATGCGACGAATACGACCGGAAATTTTTTGAAATGGAGCTCACGCGCGGCAACGATTATCTCGAATACACAAAAAGGATTCTGCTTCGTGGCCGCCTTGCTGCTGTGAAGCAGGGTGACTATATCGGCAATGTTGCCCCTTACGGATACCGCAAGGCTGTCATTGTCGATGGCAAAAAGCGGCACCATACGCTGGAGATCGTTCCGGAAGAGGCGGACGCCGTAAAAATTATGTTTACTATGTACGCAGACGGCACCGGATTCCCGACCATTGCCCACCACTTGGACGCTCTCGGCATAATTCCGCGCAACGGGGATCACTGGAAAGTTGCTACACTCAAAGATATGTTGGAAAATCCGGTTTATATCGGTAAAATCCGCTGGAATTGGAAAAAGACGAGGAAAGTTGTCGAGGATGGAGAAATCCGGAAGATACGCCGGAGAGACGAGAACTGCCTTTTGTTCGATGGCTTGCACCCTGCCATTATCGATAAGGATCTGTACGATCGTGCGAATGCGATCCGGAAATCACGTCCGCACGTTCGCAAAAACTCCCAGCTTTCTAATCCCTTCGCCGGTCTGCTTTTTTGCGAATGTGGCACCGCCATGAGCATGAAAAGATATGTCAATCATGGCCGAGCAGGGGATCGTGTGCTCTATAGTATGATCTGTAACGATCAGACATACTGCCATACAAAATCTGTATCTTACAGTGACTTCCTGGATCGCGTCATTTCTGTGCTCCGCGATGCCATAAAAGATTTTGAGGTTAAGCTCTCGGACGATTGCACCGGTGCAACTATCGCCCTGGAAGCACATATTCGTGCTCTGGAAAGCAACCTTAATCAGCTCCGGAAGAAAGACGAGCGGCAAAAGGACGCGTACGAAAACGGTGTTTACTCTCTGTCCGATTATATCGCAAGAAATGCAAAGATTCAGGATCAGATCCGGAAAACGACTGCTGCACTCGATACTGCCAAGTCAACCCCGCTTCCTTCTGTGGATTATTCCGGAAAAATTGTTAAATTTCAGGCTTGCATTGACAGCCTACTGGATGATTCCGTTTCTGCCGTCGAGAAAAATCGGTTGCTTAAAGAATGTATCGAGCGGATCGACTACCACAACGATATGCCGTCTCTTCCCGGTGTTGGCCGGTATGTAGACAATATTTTCGATCTTAAGATTTCTTTACGCCTTTAACCCCCATGATGGATGTTATAATGAACTTGCTCACCTCGAAATGATTGGTGCGATTGTCCGCCAGCTGACACGCGGACTTTCCGCCAAAGAACTGGAAGCTTCCGGATTTGCACCATATTATATTGATCACACCGCAGGTGTCTGGCCGCAGGCTGCGGGTGGAGTTCCATTTTCCGCTACCGAATTTCAGTCAAGTGGTGATGCCATTGCTGATCTGGTGGAAGATATGGCAGCAGAACAAAAAGCAAGAAAAACGTATGACAATATACTGCGTCTGGCAAAAGATCAGGAAGTTGCTGATCCAATCCGCTTTTTGCGCGAGCGTGAAATTGTGCATTTCCAGCGTTTTGGCGAGGCTCTTCGTCTGCTGCAGGAAGAACTGGACAGCAAAAACTACTATGCTTTCAATCCCAATTTTGACTGTATGCAAAACACTACACGATAGGACAGGAGATAGCCGCCCCTTTCACACCGGGCGGCTATCTCAAAAGAAAACGCAATAAATCACTATTATTTTTACTTAAATACCGGATTCATCGCTTCAATCTTGCGGATGATCTGCTCCAGCTGATAAGCATTGTTTCCGAGCTTGCTCATATTTTTGAGAGCCTCACCCTTCATCTCATGGATACTTCCCACACTGTACTCCATACGTGCCCGCAGTTTCTGCCGCCTTGTCAGCAGTTCATGCTTCAGCTCTACCATCTCCCGGCTGTCGACCAACGCATTTGCATGTGTCAGCCATACACGGGTATCATACATCCGCAGCCGTGTCAGATACTGCAGAAGATTTTGCGTATAATAATCCAGATCATCACTGGTTTTACGGAATGTTTCCTTTTCCCGCGCTTCCTCCTGATACTGTCCATATAAAAATTCCAGTTCTTTCGCATTGCGGACATGATATTTTTCACAGATGAAATCCACCGCGTTTTTCGTATTGACATAGCGGATCTTTACCCGGTTCTCCAAAGTAATCGCCTGATTGCGGTTGACATCCGCCTGACGGATCTCTCTTGTGGAATCCTGATAACGGATCAAAATAAACGCGCCCGCTCCCACAGCTGCAAATCCCATAATGGTGAAAACTAGCTGCAGATCCCTGTTCAGATACCAGGAAAGTATTCCCACAAAAGCAAACAACGTAATAAATACAGCTAACAGATAGCATGCTGCGGTACGAGTTACTTTCTGTACCTTTGCGGAATCTGACCGCTGCATGGACCATTCCAGTTTTTTTCCTTCCAGATATGCCATATTTCTCTTGATGGCATCCAGATCTGCCTCATTGGCTTTCAGCCGGCGGATCACTCCCGGAAGATTCTCTTCTTCCTCCTGCATCTGCGCAAACTGCGTATCTGTCAGCCGGCGTTTGGTTTTCAGGAAATCGGTTCTTTGCTTTTCCAGCTTTGCGACCTGTGTGGCGCACTCAAGAATCGGTTTACGCTCTGCGTCCGTCAGGTCTTCGAGAATCTGAATATCCGTCAGATAATTTGTCACCAGCTGATATTCCGATTTGCTATCTTCAATATCCTTAGACGCCTGAATCATCTGCTTGCACAAATCCACTACATATTTCTTTGCCTGCGCCGCGTCCGACAGATTCAGTTCTTTTACAATGTTCTTTGTCTCAAGCTTTGCATACTCGCTCTGATCATATTGTGAGAAACTTCCTGTCTCACTTTCTTTGTTCTTTTTTCTATGAAATAAATTTGAAAAAATCATATGTTATACCTTGCAGCTCCTTCGATACTCTTTCTTCCACTGAACAATCACATCCATTACTTCTTTCTTTGCCTTCGCCTTTTGGACACCCCCGGTCCGCTGCGCCAATTCTTCCAGATGGGATTCAAACTGTTCGAGTTTTTCGCTCTTACATGCGAGGGAAATTTCATTTCTGATTTCCTGCTGCTTTCTCTCCTCCACCTGATATTTTTTTGCAATTTCCGCAAACGCTTCCTCATCATGCCGGCAGCGGCAGCACATCAGGCACTCCCGGAGAGATTCCTTTTGTTTATTCAATGCATATGCCTTCTCAAAGCAGCGCCCTGCCTCTTCAAACAAAAAGAGACGTGCATACGCCGTTCCGAGGTTATGCCAGAGATTTCCCCGCAGAACCTCACCGGTTTCCTTCATATCTGCTTCGTCTAACAGATGTTTATACCGGTAAATAGCTGCCAGATATTTTTCCTTCTCCATCAGCTGGTCTGCCCGGATCTTGTCACGCTCAAAATCCGACTTCTGTTCCATCTGCCGGACCGCAAAAACGATCTCCTGCATTTCTTTCATGGTGCAGTATGCCGTATCCTGCAATATGGCAAAAACAAAATCGGACAATTTTCCTTCCGTGCGGATATTCTCCCTGAGTTTTTGTGCGAGTTCGACACGATGCATCTGTTTTTCCACCCATGTACATAAACTCTCGCACATGAAGGAATGATCTAAAAGATACACATTTCCGGAAATATAATAGCTGAGTTCTTCCATGGAATATATGTTTATCCCGGTTTCCTCTATATAATAGGGCAGAGCCGCAATTGTTTCATGACAAAGTAATAATTCACCCATACGTTTATCCCATCATTATGATACTTTTCCATGCCCGGCCGGTAGCCGGGAAAAATTCACCAAATCCCAGATCCCGGATTTCCACTTCAATCTTATCATTTGCCACCGGACTGGCCGTAATCCGGAGTCTTGTCGTGCGGTCCGGACGAACCGGAAGATCCTCAAGTTCCACCGTCTGTATCTGGGGAGTACTGCTGCTTGGAAGCTGCTTTAAAAATTCCACCTGCGGCGTGCCGCTTAGGATCACCTCACATGTATTTTTTATCTCAAACCAGTTTTTCCCGGCACTGACAAGATTTAAAACCTTCTTTTTTTCTTTTTCCACGACACTTAAACTCAGATTAAATTTCATCTCGTTTTCGCCCATGTAAATGAATGGCCAGTTTTCTCCCATTTCACGGATGCGAGCCATATAGCATGCCCCTTTGGAAAAAAGATTCTGTCCCAAAAACGCGCGCCGTCCCCGGCAGAGAACTGCCAGTGACTGTTTCATCCATTCTCCGTCAAACCCGTCCCCGACCAGATAAACCGAAGATACCGAACGGTTTGCAAAACAGTTAGTCAGAAGCCTTGCAAACGCCTCATCTTTCTCCTCTCCCAGTTCCTGTGCCCCGGTTGCGTGAATTGTGATCATCTGCGGCTTCGTATGCATATCCCTCAAAAGGTCATAGGAACTGACGGCATTCTTCCCGCAAGAAAACAAAAACACATCGTGCATCCACAAAGATTTCTCCTGGTTCATGGCAAACGCATAGAAACTCTCCTTGTCATCAATCACCGCAAATGTTTCCTGCGACAATCCTAAAAGTTCTGCCACATGCCGGAAAATGCCGATCAACTCTTTCGTCAGATGATCCACCGTCAGGACAATTCCGGTCACATGCGAAGTATTTCCCAGTTTCTGCGGCAGTTCAATCACTTTTTTAATAAACAGTGCCAGCAGATCTACTGCATCATAACTCTCTTTTGCAATGGTAATCACTTCCGATGCAGCGGCACGGCGAAGAAGGGAATCCACACAAATCACCTCACTGGTTTTTGCCATCCTTCCGGCATCTTCCCCATAATACCACATGCCGACATTTTTGCGTCGGGCAAGCAGCGTGGGAATCCGGTAATTTTCACTGCCGGCAATCGTGCTGACCGTCTCCGGTTCTTCCATATTCGGTTGCATATAACTTACCATGGCATACGAGTCGTTCAGTTCGATGCCAAGATAACAGGTATTGGCTTCCATCTCTTCTCCCATCCTGCTTACAAAAGCTTAAATACTTTTTTCGTCACCTCATCATATCCTGCGTACTGTTTCATCGTCTGAAACATGGAAACTTCATCGGATAAAGTCTCTGAAATCAGCATCTGGTTGATCAGATTGTACCTGCTTTCATCTTTCTGTGCATAGATATCGTTACAGGTCAGACGATTGCTTTCCGTCGAGACGACCTTATTTTTATATTCTTCGGTGATGTAATACTGGATCTCCTCCCCGAAAAATACCACAAATGTTTCCACAAAAATACCGGCATAGACATTCGGCATATCCACTTCGTGAAACTGCTCCCCGTCCTCATCCCGGCTGTAGTGCAGCACGACATGTTTCTTGGGGTTTGTCCGGTGTTCCACATAAATTTTGTCATACAAATGATATTTCTGTACCAGCCGCCGGTCCAGTCTTTTATAAAATGAAAAATTCATATTTCTTCCGGTGAACTCTGCCAGCAGCACATCTGCGGCTTCATACTGTGCCTCCTGCAGAGAGGAAATCCCGGAAAACGATTTGAGCAGGGCAAGTTTACAGGCATCATTTAGTTTCTTTCCGCTCTGATACCGTCTCCGTATTATGGCAAGGATTTGTTGTGGCAGCGCGGCTTCTTTTACAAAATAGTTCTGCGCAAATACCGTAATGACCGCAAGAACAATCAGTTCCTGCCCACCGCTTTCATAATAATGCGCAAATACCTCCAGTGCCTGCAAAAGATCCATATCCGTATACAGCATCTGCTCAAGAATCCGTTCTTCCAGATCTCTTGTCCGAAGTTCAAAATCCTGTGCTGCTCTCCATAAACGAAGCATGGTCTCAACCGGTCCGGAATAAAAATCACTCAGATACTGCAGAATCCTGTCATTGTATTTTTTGTTTAAAAACGCACTTGTACACAAAAGCAGCAGTTCCTCGTCCTGCTCCCTCTCTTCCATCGCATCTAGCAGATAGGTGGCAACTGCAACCTTTGCCGATGATCCAACCTGATCCAGCCCATATTCCTGCATCTGTTCATACAACCGGTCATACATCCGCCAGTCCGCAAGGGATTCCATCATATACTGACGCACCGCCTGCGGCATCTGCTCATAATCTGCCTGTTCCAGATATTGTTCCACCAGGGGTTTTTGCTCTTTTTTCTGATAATAACGCACAATCTCCCTGGAAAAATACGACTGGTATTCCGTATCCAGCTCCTGTGCAAACAGCACTCTCCGGAAAAATTTTTCCTCTTTGACATCAAACATATGATGATCCGGCTTTTCCCCAAAATGGGAAACAATATACGGAAGTTCCTCCGGTGCCAGTGCCGTACATTTCTCCAGATATGATCCGGCATCCATCAGGGGATCCAGCCGGTACGGGACACTGTGGATATATCTTTGGCCTTTCCCATCTTCAAACAAAATGGCATATTCCCTGCAGAAAAGGGACACGTAGGCACATCCGTTTACAATCGGAACGATCTGCGGATCTTTCATCTGCTTCTGGTATACAATCGCGCGGACCATATGCGGCTGCATAATTACCAGCTTATGCGCAAACAGAATATTGGAAAGACATTTTGCAAGTTCTTCATTCACCAGCCCCAGTTCGAGCATGTCCTCATAAACCACCGCCAGATTATCGTCCACATGTTCCTGCTCGATCTGTTCCATGGCAAAACGGCTCATCACCCGGCGATACTGTTCATAAATTTCCGGTTCGCTTTCCTTTGACGCAATGATATTGTTGTAAAGAATCGCCATCTTCCGATAGGGAAGATTACTGTCATACTGAAAGTACATCCGGATAATTTTCGGAACCGATGCAATCTCCCGTTCATCCAATGACATCAGATAAGCCTCGTATAATCCGGTAATCCGAAGTTCAAGCCCGATTCCCTTTTCATACCAGTGGTGAAATTTTGTATCAAACTGCTGGGTTCTTATCAGGTAACTGCAGATCTGTCCCACATATTCCGGTTTTTCCTCTGTCCCGTAAGCTGCCTGCATCAGTTCAAAATGAACCGGATGAAATCCCTGATTCATTTCCACCACTTCAAAAATCTGTGCCGCCAGTTCCTTCGTCAGAACCTGATGACGGATTGCCCAGCGCAGAATCCGCACTTCAAATCTTCCCAGTTTTGTGAGCAGATACGGGTCATGGCTAATCAGATCGTATGCCTCCAGATACAGGTACGGGGAAACACAGCCACTCATCACCCAGTGCGCAATTGCACGCAGTTTGTGCGCACTGTTGTTGTAATATTCCTCTTCCAGAAACGAAAGAACCCAGAATAACAAAGCAGAATCCGGATTTTCATGAAAAATCATCTCAATCTCATGCGTCATGCGGTCCACATATGCCGGTTCCCGTTCCAGAAGTGTCATAATATAAAGATAATACCCCCACTCCGGTGTATGGTGATCGGGCCATTCCCGTTTAAATTCCTCAAGAATCCACTCCGCTTCCTGTTTCTGGTGATTGATCACCAGTGCCTGTGCTTTCATCAGCGGATACATCACCTGATCCGGAAGCATGGCATGCAGCTGGTTTAAACGTTCTACCGACTCATTTGCCCACACACCTGTCACAATTTTTTTCAGGCGGAATGCCTCATACAGTTCTACCAGCCCGGACTGACATTCCCTGATTTTGGCATGTTCTTTTTGTTCTTTGGCCTTTTGTTTTTCCCCTTTGTGCGCATAAATCTCCAGAACCTTTGTCTCATATACCGAGGAAAAAGTAATTTTGGCATAATTGTTTCCGGCATGCATCCGGTCATAGTCCACGATGTATTTCAGGACAAACGTACTCCCCAGAAAATCCTCCGAAGTAATCTGCGTCTGTGCCGGCTGTACAAACGCGGCATCGGAGGTGATGGCAAGTTCCAGATATCCCCATTCGCTCTTTTTGATTTCGATCTTCTGCTGCTGGCTTTCGGTAAGCGCATCAAACCGGCAGTCTGTCTCAGAAATTGTAAAATGGATCTGTTCTTTTCTGCCGGCTGCCACCAAAAATTCTTCCAGATTCTGCGACGATGGTTTTGCCGCAAGAATCCCCTGATAGTACATCTTTTCTTTTGTCTCTTTTGCTTTTAGAATATTGGGAAAACTCTTGTGATAAAAGAGCTGATATGCTTCCTGCCAGTTTTCCTTTGCAAGTGCCGTAAAATCCGAAAGACTGCGAATCGCACCTGTGGCAGTCTGCGCATATAAACGGGATATGGATACACAAAAAGAAAGGCTGTGTACACTCTGATTGCAAAGAATCACAAACGCACCCTTTTCCTCCTGCCCCTCAACGAGCCCCTTACTATGAAACTGATACCGAATCCGTATATTTTCGCCTTCAAACTGGGGAGTCAGGCACTCCATCCTTGGGTGGGTGGAGTAGACAATGCCCCGCACCGGAATATGGTTTTCACTGGTAATTTCAAATTCCCCGGTATATTCCTGTCCTTCTGTAACCGTAAGAAACAGTTCCTCGTCCGAAATAGAAAGCGAAGGCTGATCCGATTCGAATTTTCCTGCGGCTATCTGCCTGATTCTCTTCTGCACATCCACACCTGCTTTTCTACTAGTATGTCTTTTATTATATACGATTCCTTATATGCATGCAAGAACCAGCCCCACTTTTACGCCCTCGAAAAACGGGCATGGATCATGCGGCATCTCGCAGAAATCCACTCAACAATCAGGCTCAGATACCGAAGAACCGGTTCCGTAATAATTGCAAAAATTACCATCAGCATTTCACACTGTTTGGAAATTTCCGTAATTCCGAAAAAACTTCTGCCAAACAGCATGCAAAGAATCCATCCTGCAATCACGCCGACCAGCATTACAATATGTCCGGTATTCATCGGTCTTGCAATGCGGTGCAGAATCATAAAACCAACGATTGCAACCAGAATGGTACATGATGTAGACAGACAATCCAGATCTACCTGAAATTCCCGGCAGAAAATCACCAGACCACTTACTACGATAAAATCCGTCAGTCCTGCCGGAAGTGCCCGCACAAGTACGTTGGTCAGGAAATGTCCGCGGATCAGCTCCTTATTCGGCTCCAGTGCCAGAACAAACGACGGAATACCAATCGTAAACATACTGATCAGCGATACCTGTGATGGTTCCAGTGGATAATCCAGCATCAGAATCACGGAGAAAACAGCAAGCAGCATGGAGAAAATATTTTTTACAATATACAATGCGGCGGTCCGCTCAATGTTATTTACCACACGGCGTCCCTCTGCGACCACCGATGGCATTCTGGAAAAATCGGAATCTAAAAGTACCAGCTGTGCCACATTAGAAGCGGCTTCGCTGCCGGAGGCCATCGCCACGCTGCAGTCTGCATCTTTAAGTGCCAGCACATCATTTACACCATCTCCGGTCATGGCAACCGTTTTTTTATGTTCTTTCAGTGCCTGTACCAGCATCCGCTTCTGGCTCGGGGTCACACGGCCGAATACCGTATATTCTTCCACCGCGCGATAATAATCTTCTTTTTCTTTCAGAGTCGATGCATCGACAAAACGCTCCGCACCCACAATCCCCGCCTCTGCCGCAATGACGGAAACCGTCAGCGGATTGTCACCGGAAATCACCTTGATATCAACATCATTTTCCGCAAAATAAGTAAAGGTTTCCTTTGCCCCTTTGCGGATCGGATTGGCAAGCATCACAAAACAAAGCGGAAGTACCGGCTCTGTCAGCGGTTTCCGGTCAAGCGTCCCTTCATATTGCGCAAATACAAGCACACGGTAGCCTTTGCTGCTGTAGGTGGCAATCTGTTCCTGATACTGGGCAAACTGCCCCCGCAGAACAAATTCCGGTGCTCCGATCACATAAGATTTTCCATCGTTCATCACGGCTCCGGAATACTTCGTTTCCGAAGAAAACGAATACACTTCCCTTGCCCGCATACCACTTCCGTTGGAGAAATGCGCTTTGAGTGCTTCCATCGTCGCATTGTCTTTTTCCTGCGCTGCCACAAAATCTGCCAGCAGCTGGGAAATTTCCAGCTGATCTGCCCCATCCAGAACAGAAAAATCATAGACATGCATTCCCGGCTCGGTGATCGTGCCTGTTTTATCCACACAAAGAACATTGACTCTCGCCAGCGTCTCAATACATTTCATATCGTGGATCAATACCTTCTTCTGTGCCAGCCGCACGGAACTAACCGCAAGTGCCACACTTGTCAGCAGATACAGTCCCTCCGGAATCATTCCGATGATAGCCGCCACCATACCGGTGATACTGTCATGAAACGTTCCCTCATTGTAAATAAACGACTGCACGAACAGGGCAATCCCGATCGGGATGATAATAATTCCCATCACCATGATCAGATAATTCAGGGAACGGATCATTTCTGACTGCTCTCCCTTTTTGCTTTTCGTCGCCTGCAGGGTCAGCTTTGAAATATAAGAATCTTTTCCGACCTTCTCAAGACGTGCACATGCCTTTCCGGATACCACAAAACTTCCGGAAAGCAGGGAATCCCCCTCCCGTTTTTCAATTTCATCCGACTCTCCAGTGATCAGGGATTCGTTCACCTGCAGCTCTCCGGATACCACTTTCGCATCCGCCGGAATCTGGCTTCCCGCCGAAAATTCCACAATATCATCCAGCACCAGCTGATCTGCCGGAATCTCCTGCCGCTTTCCGCCACGGATTACAACTGCATGCGGCGCATTCAGAATGGATAATTTATCCAGCACCTTTTTGGAGTGTACCTCCTGGATAATACCAATACAGGTATTTGCCACTATAATCGGAAGAAACAGCATATCCGACCATGCACCCACAATAGCAAGCAAAACCGCAATCACAGCAAATACAAGATTAAAATATGTGCAGACATTTGAACGCACAATTTCCGGAACCGACAACGTGGAAGACTCTACTTTATAGTTGTTTTCTCCCTGTGCAAACCTTCTTTTTACCTGCTCTGCAGACAGCCCGGACTGTGGATCTGCTGCAATTCGTTCCATTCTGACTCTGTTTTCCTGTTCCATGATAATAATTCCATCCGCTTCCTATGTATTTTTCGTTAAATTTTCAGATGAAATTATTATAACCGATTCTTTCACAAAAGTTGTCCATTTTCCAAATATTTTTCAAACATTTAACAATTGTTTATAAATAATGCCGTAGCATGAGTTTCTGATCCCTGATCACCTATACCATTTTTACCACCCAGACGTTGCTTCGTACCATGCAGTATCCAATCACGACCTTGATCAGCTCCGTGGCCTGTACCAGAAAATAAACACTTACAATTCCAAGTCCCGTGCCGTGTGCCAGCAAAAATGCAACCGGCACAACAACCACCCAGGTAAACACCGAATCAAATAAAAACGTAACCATCGTTTTTCCACCGGAACGAAGCGTAAAATAAGACGCATGACTAAACGAACAAAACGGCATGATCAGCGCAGAAACGGCGATAAACTTTGTAGCCAGATCCTTAATTTCCGCTGTCGTATTGTAAATATCAGGGAAAAATCCCCCAACGAGAAACATGATTGCTGCCATAATCACACAGCAGAAGACACTGAAAACAATCATCTTGTTGTCTGCGTCTTTTGCCTTTTCCAGTTCTCCGGCTCCCAAATACTGTCCCACAACAATACTGATACACGCCCCCAACTGTATATAGACAATGTTAAACAAATTGGTAATCGTCGTGGCAATATTCAGCCCTGCCACCACATCAAGTCCGCGCACAGAATAGCACTGGGTCACGGTGGTCATGCCCGCCGCCCATAAAACCTCATTGAACCTCAGGGGAAGCCCTTTGATTAGTATCGTTTTCAGTTCGCTCACCGGGATTCCAAATCCGCGATAAGCCCCTTCCAGATACCGGTTCTTCTCCCGGTTTCTATGTGCCCAGAAGACAACAATAACCGCTTCCACATACCGGGCAATCACAGTGGCAAGTGCCGCCCCTGTCACCCCAAGTTCCGGAAACGGTCCCACACCAAAAATCAACAGATAATCCAGCACTGCATTGGTTCCCACCGCCACAAAACTTGCCAGCATCGGAACGAGCGTCTGTCCCGTTTCTTTTATATTGGTGGCATATGCCTGGTTCACTGCAAACGGAACCAGTCCCACCAGCATAATCAGCAGATACTGCTTTCCATATTGAAGTGCCACATCGGTTGCTCCATTTCCCGCAGTATCCGTCAGATACAGGGAAATCAGATCCGATCCCTTCGTAAGCAGCAGCAACATGGTAAGTCCTGACACAAGTAACGTCGCATAAAGCTTAAAACGAAACGAATGCATATGTCCCCTGTGATCCCCATTGCCAAAATACTGCGCACCAAAAATACTTGCCGCCGACACCGCTCCAAAAATTGCCAGATTGTACACAAAAATCAGCTGGTTTACGATTGCAACACCGGACATCTGTTCCGTTCCCAGCTGCCCCACCATAATGTTGTCCAAAAAGCTGACCAGATTCGTGATGGCATTTTGCAGGATCATTGGCACTGCCAGCAATAAATAATGGCGGTAAAACGCACGATCCCCCATATACTTCTTTTTAAATTTTTTCCAATAACTCATAAAAAACCTCTTTCATATTATTTTTCAATCCTCTTTTCGAAATCCCTGGTTTAAAAATTCATTCCATTTCGCATTTGTATTCTCCCATTCATGCTTCTGCATAATCCGGTTCCGGTCACTTAGAATTGCCAGCATCTCGTCCACGATTTCCGCCATCGGAAGTTTCCTGTAATGTGACAAATAGCCAAGCATCCTCTGTGCCGTCCAGTCTGTGTTCAGATTCAGTGAAATCTGCTCACAAAACTCCTGTGGAAAGCCACGGTTCAGGAGGGTGTTATATAATTCCATTGATTTTTGTGTTCTGGGTTTCATGTCTTTTTGTATCCTCATCTAATCATGGATAATCCTACTTTCGCGTAAATTCATCAAATTGATCCATAATTTTCATAAAATTGCTCGTGCTCACGCGATAATGATGCTGTAACAATTTGTCAGCATTCACATCCATGATAAGCTTCTTCGCCTTAAATGTCGCCGCTTCTTTTTGTTTTTTACTTTTCTCTACCTGCTTTCCTATATATACCTGCTCAATATCCCTGCAAAACCAAACAAATCCATATCCATTTTCTTCACAATATTGTTTTGCATTTTTCAGAAAATTTTCATCCTCTGCATTCGTGTCAAAATTATCACAATCAAAACAATATATTACCCTGGATTGATTTTTCTTAGAAGCAGCCTTATATTGTGAAATCAGATTTTGAACATCTTTTTCCTTTTTCTCATAATTTCCCCGTCCGTCCATATATACAACACTTAATTTTACCTGTGTTCGATCAAACGCATAAAAATGCTCAATCGTGTCCTTGATATACATCCAGTCGGACTGACATTTTTTGTTCGTCTCAACAACAAAAATAAACTGCCTCCCCACTATTCATCCTCCTCACCTGTACCAAAAACTCCGATAAAATCAATCGCATCTACATTAAACGGAGAACCTTCTATCATACCGTTTCTGTATAATTTTGAAGGTGAATAGTTGCCATTTGTCTTCCATGGATAAATCTGATGATCCTCTGACAAAAAGTCTATTGACTTCTTGTGCTGTTTCAGAACATCCATCGGTCCAACATTATGTGTTGTAAAACAGAGCTGTCCTTCTCCATATTCCATCAAATATTCCAACAATGCACACAAATAAACATCATGAAGGTTCGAATCAAATTCATCAATAAAAACAATTCCACCACGAACCATTTCTCTTACATAGACAAATAATTTAATCAGTTTTTTGATTCCGGTACTTTCAAATTCTGCATGAATCTTGTAGGAATCATACACCATAACCAAATCACACATCCAAAAATCGCCGTTTTCTTTTTTATCAATCTCTATACCCATCAGATCCGATTTAAAAATATGGAGAAATTCATATAATTTATTGATTGTTTCTATAAATTTATCAAGCCTTGTTTTTGCAATCATATTTTGGTTACTGAATATTACATTTATGTTTTCATTCTGTAACTCAAAAATATTACCTATCAACGAATACAATTTTGCATTTTGCGAATCAACATCGTCACAAGAGAGAATGGTATTTTGTATCATATATGGTTTATGATCATCTGACTCATCTAAATACACATGCAGCTTATGTCCAAATGAAAACAGCACACTGATAGCATTCATTATTACCCGTGCAACTTTATCCTCTCTATAAAAAGAATAATTACCGTCCCCTGAGCACAACATATTTACATAAATCAATGCACATGCAGATCCCGTGGTCAACAAATTCATCGTCTTATTTCTAATTTCAGCCACAAAACCATTTTCTTCTTCCAAACCATACATAAAAATGATTTCACCATCACAGATTTCATAAATGATTTCCAGAGAACTGTTCTTTGATGTCGCATTTTTTTCTTTTAAACATTCGTGTGTTATTGTAAATTTACCTGCCTTATTTTTAGACAAGGTGATTCCATACTGAAAAAGAAGCAACTGTGCACCACTCTTTGCGATAAACTCTGCTTCTATCGAAAGTTCCCCAACTTTCTTATTGACAATAGCATCCAAATGTTTCTGTGCAACCGGATTATTCAAATATCCTGTATCAATGATAAGATTGCGCAAAATTTCCACAGAAGTCACGATCCCCGATTTTCCAGACCCATTCATTCCATAAATTCCCTTAATATTATATTCCTGCGTATCCGGTTCCTTATTGATTGTTTTCTTATAAAAAGACAATGAAACCGTTTTATCCAACGTCTTGATTCCTTTAACAGAATAATTTGTCAAATAGATATCCTTCATCCTGGTATCCCTCCATCTTTGCTTCCAATATAGCACAAAAGGACAGAAAAATAAATACAAAATGTATTTTTCCATCCTTCGTAATCGTAATTTATTTCATTATCTCTCAATTTTACATCAATTCAATTAAAAACATCTCGTACAGATCATCCTCTCCCTGCAACAGCGGCGAATTCTCGCCGCCTCCATTCGTGGAGCGACGCATTGCTGCGTAAGAATCCTCACCGGCAGAGACCAGATCCATAGCGGAAAAGGTGCATCCATGCTCCTGTGCAATACGGCAGAATGCGGAAACCGGATTTTTCATTCCCCGCGTGGCTAACAATGCCTGCGCAAGTTCCGGATTGGAGCGAGCCCTGGCTTTTAAATTTTCCAATTCATCATATATGTTCATCGTGTTTTCCTTTCTCATCCATCTGTAACCTTGTTATGTCACACATCTTTCCTTCCTATTCTTTCAAACTCACAAAAAAGTTCTCCCCTGCCTGTCAGATTACCTCTGCACCAAATGGCATCAGGGATAACTTTGCAATTTTGAAAAACTGCTTTCCAAAGTATATTTCCTAATATGCTCATATCAATACTCCTTCTCTATCTCACCATTTATTCCATACATTTTCTTGAATTCGTCAAGATCCGCCTGACTTTTAATCAGCATAACCTCTTCGATCTTACCTGTATGGATGTCCTTAAAACCGGCAACCTGCTCACCGTTACAGATGCTTGCCTTAATTACCGGCTTCTTGTTTTCTTTATCATAAGTCTTTATAACTGTCTTTTTCTTAAATAATCCCACTCTGAGCACCTTCTTTTGCTTTTGCCATCCGTATGAGTTTTTCAAAAGACTGAGCAAAGCGTACATCATCTTCCTCTGTACGCTTTCTTGGTCCCTTCATATGATTCTTATGCGAGCTGCGTCTTGCCTTCTTGTTAAGATGCCGCTCCATAAGCATCTGGTCAATATTTTCATTTGTGTACCACTTACCGGATTGGTGAATGGCATACGCTTCTTTTCCAAGTGCCATAGCAGCGACACCATAATCCTGAGATACTACGACATCCCCTTTATGACAAATGCTAATCAGCTTGTAATCTACAGCATCTGCTCCTGCACCAACTACGATCACTTCGCTATAGTCTGAATATAATACGTGATTCGTATCACACAGCAATGTGGCTGGAATACTATATTTCTTTGCTATTTCTTCTACAATGCCTACTACAGGACACGCATCTGCATCTACAAATATCTGCATTTTCATAATTTCTTTTTCTGCCTTTCCAGTTCTTTTTGAATCCATGTCATAATTATATCTACAAGATAATCCTGCTGCACCTGACTCAGTTCCCTGCCCGGCTGCATTTTGTGCCACTTTCGGATACACTCTCTGCAGCATGTTGCAGTTGCATGTTGGGCAATAAATACCGGATGCCCCCTCATAGGAGTCTGTTTGCCATCATTTGCTATAAATGCGGGAGCTTCTCTCTTTGCAATAAAGTCCTCTGCATGTTGTCTGATCGTATCAAGTCCCTTTTGGTTTATGTAATCTATGTCTTTCTGCTTCAAATGAAAGCTGCTTCGAAATTTGGAATTGTCCAGTCTCTCGAACAACTGCCTGTACCACTCGTCCTTTGTCATCAGAATTTCACTACTTCCGGATCATGCGTAAATGATGAAAATGTTGCTGTAGCATTTTTAAAATAAAATACCTCTGTGTTTCCATCGTCTACTGAATACATCTTCTGTAATGATGGGTAAGCATCAAGCATCGACTGTCTGGCTTCTCTTCTGTCATCTTCCACAAGTTCTCCTGCTACACGGAGCCACTCTCCATTTTTAAATGCACAGATTTCTACCTTTGGATTTGCATGAATCTGTTTTGATACCTCTTTCACCTTACCTGTCTGAATATAAAGTTTTCCTTCAAAAATGTGTGCTGTACCAAAAGGTCTGACTCTTGGCTGGTCGCCTTCTACGGTTGCTAAATAATATGTTTCTGCTTCTTTTAAGAATTTTTCTACTCGTTCCATGATGTAAGCCTCCTGGTATTTATCTAATAATGTAATTTTTATTTTCAGTATAACCTATAAATAATTCTCAAATCAATGCCTTCCGGAATGGTTCTAATCCATCTATGCAGATGGTCAATCACATCACACTCCTATTTCTCACATTTTCAAAACTCTCAATCCTGTTGAGAGTTTTTCACCTCTTCCTCTGCAATATCATATAACTCAGCTAGTTTTCTCTGCAGAATACTCTTATCAATCAACTTAGTTTTATATTCAGCAATCATTGTCTGCGATAAACTTCTACTCAAAGAATATTCAACGACATCCGTATCAGCATTTTTACAAAGAATCATTCCTACACTCGGATTTTCATGAGGCTTCTTAATATCTCTATCCAATGCCTCTAAATAAAAGTCCATTTTTCCCATATATTCAGGTTTGAAATCATCAATTTTTAGATCGATAGCAACTAAACACTGTAACTCTCTGTGATAAAAAAGAAGATCTACATAGTAATCATTATTTCCCACTTGGACATGATATTCTTCATCAATGAAAATAAAATCTCTTCCAAATTCAAGAAGAAATTTTTTCATATTTTTCAAAATTGCTTTCTTTAAGTCATATTCTTTATATGGTTCTGGCAAATCAAGAAACTCTAACATATACATATCCCTAAGAACACCTGTCATATCTTTACTTTCGATTGCAGATGGGGCTTTTCCATTAGATAAAAGCAACCTCTCATAATATCCACTATCAATCTGTCTCGCCAATTCTTTTGCCTTATATTTTTCCTTTGACGCAAGTTTTAGATAAAATTCTTTTTCTTCATAGCTTTTTGTTTTAGAGATAATATGCAGATTATTAGACCATGTATTTTCTCTCAACAGCTTTGAGAGTTCTGGTTTATCCTTGTAAGTTTCATAAAACTGTTTCATTCTCCAAATATTTTGTGATGAATATCCTCTAATTCCAGGTTCTTTACTCAATATATATTCAGACAAAGCCTTCACAGTAGACTTGCCCCAACCATTTACATCAATTTGTTTTGAAACATACTCACCAATAGACCAATATAAATCAATAATTGTAGAATTAACCTGATACTCAGCTTTCTGTTTTGCCGAATAAATCATTCCAAGTACGTTCTCAAATACTCCCGTAATTTCAATCTCGCTCATACCTTATCCTCCTTACTTTACCTGCCATACATTTACTCTTTTATTATATCATTTTATACAATTGATCAACTTCTGCTTCATACACCGATTCTGTATGAGAATCAAATAGCATCCATTCCACTAAATCAAACTGCCCCGGATTCTCCTGCAGAAATCTGGCAACTGTACGTACCGCAATCTTTGCTGCATTTACAATTGCCTGCACATCTGTTACTTTTGTAATATCACCTTTTACTGTCCTTATCATATCCTAATCACTCTCTATTCCCAAATTTATCCCATAGTGTGCGCACTTCAATAAGGTTTCCGGACGGATCATAAAATCTTACAAGCTTCTGTCCTCCGTCGAGTTCTGTCAGTGCTGTAGCATATCTGACCTCATACCTTCCTGACTCCAGCTTTTTAACTACACCTTCGATATCATTATCTTCAAAATACAGTTCCGTCATATTGTTATATGGAATAGTCTGTATCTGCATGCTTTCCTTCCATATTCCGGCATCCTGTAATACCAGGCCCTCCGACATTATTACATTACCTTCCTATCTCGAAATCACATTAAGGCCAAACAGTTCGTTATAGAAGTGGATTGACTCTTCGATATTGTCCACTACTATTAATATGTTCTTTAGCTTCATATGACCACCCCATTACAATGGTCCACCTCTGCTTGTGTCAAGTAAAGACCAAAAAAATTTATTTTCAAGAACTATCAAAAAACGATAGTTCTTGAAAGCTTTCTTGTATAAAGTATATCATTTAACCTGTAAAAAATCATCCACATTCCACTCAAATTGAATGTTGCCGTCATCATACATTGTGATACGCT
>ERZ1027042.222-NODE-222-length-29597-cov-6.493433_pt1 | contig 29597 bp, 25 predicted proteins | sample MGYA00519435_ERZ1027042 | MGnify/ENA primary metagenome ERZ1027042 (study PRJEB26926, sample SAMN06164586) | human gut metagenome | biome: ENVO:00009003; feature: ENVO:2100002; material: ENVO:00002003 | host: Homo sapiens | place: USA | collected 2012 ...
CCTCCTGGTAGTTTACTTTTTCTTTTGCCATAATCTTTGTCATTTATAATTACGGCGCAAAGATAGGTTAGGCTGCAATGTGTGTCAAGGCGGAGAATAGAATGGTTACATATAAATATTTATTTCCTAGAAAAACTCTGGAAATGCCCCATATCATATCTTTATGCTTCACCACTTTCTTTCCGGAAAAGAAAGACAAATTATGTCGTAATTGGTTCTACCTTAGCAATGCTAGCCAATGAAAATTCGGTAGTTTGGGGAGCTGGAATAATAGATGAAACGGCAGGATTAAAATTCCCCCCCCCCCAGGCAGATTTTGGCTGTCAGAGGCCCTAAAACCAGAGAATGGCTATTGAAACGAGGGATAGACTGCCCCGAAGTATATGGTGATCCGGCCCTTCTGCTTCCAAAAGTATACATGCCGAAACCTGGAGTCAGACGCTATCGGTTAGGAGTGATTCCGCATTATCAGGATTATGCCAGCGAGGTGCTTGAAAAACTTAAATCAGATCCGGATGTACTCTTCATCAAGATGGAAGGATATACCTGTTGGACTGATGTAGTCGATCAAATAGTCAGTTGTGATTATATCGCTTCTTCATCACTTCATGGATTGATCGTGGCAGAAACTTACGGCATCCCTAACTTGTGGATAGAAGTAACGGGTAAACTGTTGGGAGGCCACTTCAAGTTTCATGATTTCTTTCAGTCGATTCATGCCGACAGAGAAAAGCCTTTCCTTGTAGAGAAAGGAATGGAAGCATCTGCATTACTCCGTATGAAATCTTCTTATGTAAAAGGAACCATTGACTTGGAACCGTTGATTCAGTCTTCACCTTTCAAATGCCATTTCATAAAATCAGAAAACAGATAAAAACATTTTCATAACATAATAAATTATTGATTAATTAATTAAATGGAGTCAGGCGGAAAACGTATAGCTAAAAATACAATTTATCTTTATGCGAGAATGCTGGTAATGATGCTTCTTGGTTTTTTTACCACACGTATCGTACTTGAAAAACTGGGTGCATCCGATTATGGCGTTTATAATGTAGTAGGTGGTTTTGTTTCCATGTTCATGTTGTTAAACAGCATTTTACAGTCGGGTACAAACCGCTTTTTAGCTCTGGCATTGGGAAAGGGGGATAAAGCCTATACTAAACTAACTTTTTCTACTGCCTTGGTGATACATCTTCTCATCGCTGCAATTGTTCTCATCTTGCTGGAGAGCTTTGGACTGTGGTTTCTGAATAGTCAGCTCAACATACCTTCCGACCGTTTGGAGGCAGCTAATTGGGCGTTTCAGTTTTCGGTATTTAGTTGTATGTTGGGCATTACGCAGACCCCCTACACGGCAGCTGTAACAGCCAATGAAAGTTTCAATATTTATGCGTATCTCAGTATTTTGGATGTGGTTCTTAAGTTGGTTGTTTTGTATCTTCTGGTGGTGCTGCCCGGAGACAAACTCGTGGCCTATGGGGGGCTGATATTGTTCTGTTCGGTGCTGAATATCGTAATTACGCGCATTTATTGCATACGGCATTTCGAAGAAAGCCGTTTTTCGCTGCGAGTAGATAAATCATTGTTCAAGGAAATGTTTGTCTATTCGGGGTGGACGCTGGTAGGTCATCTTTCGGCTATGCTGAACGGACACGGGGCAACCCTGTTGCTGAATCTGTTTTTCGGAACGCTGGTTAATGCCGCCCGCGGACTGGCCAACACCGTTACTTTTACCATTAAGCAGTTTGTGGGTGGTTTTACTGTGGCAGCCGTTCCGCAGCTGGTGAAGTATTACGGGAGCGGAGACCGGGAAAAATTCACGAAACTGATTTTTGATATCTCGCAGGTCACCCTGTTTCTGTTGGCTGTGTTTCTGGTTCCCGTACTGCTGGAAATAGACTTTGTGCTGGCCTTGTGGCTGGGTGAGGTGCCGCAGTACACCGCTGCCTTCATTCGCATTACGCTGGTTCTCTCTTTTCTGTCTTATTCTAACCACATGGTCGATCAGGGCATCAATGCCATAGGCCGGGTGAAGGAAATGAACTTGTTTGTTACTCCCATTTATCTGCTCGATTTGCCGTTGAGCTATCTGGTGCTGAAAATGGGGGGAAGTCCCACTGCCACTTACTGGGTTGCTATGGTACCGATTGTTCTGGCAACCTTGGGAAACATGTACCTTTTGAGGCGTTTTTATTTTTTTCCCATGAGAAAATATATCATGCAAATCATCGTTAAAAACATGGCACTGGTATGTGTATCTGCCCTGCTGCCTTATGGCTTACAGCAGCTGATGGATCCGGGGATTTTGCGTTTTTTTACCGTATGTTCCCTGTCGGTAGCTACCACCTTCGTCTCCTTCTGGTTCCTGGCACTGAGCAGGGTTAACCGTGAGATGGTAAAATCAAAAGTATCAGATAAATTCAAGAGAAAAAGATGAAACCGGAAATATCAGTCATCATGCCGGTCTACAATGCCGGTAAAACGCTTTCTCTCATGATTGAGAGTATTTTGTCGCAAACATTCACCAACTGGGAATTACTCTGCATAGACGATGGAAGTACCGATACAAGTGGAGCGATATTGGATAAATATGCATTGTGTGATTCCCGTATCAGCGTCTACCATAAAAAAAACGAAGGAGTAAGTGCAGCCCGTCAGGATGGGATCAATCGTGCTCGTGGCGAGTATGTTATTCATGCAGACAGTGATGATTGGGTAGAGCCTACCATGTTGAATGAACTCTATCTTAAGGCGAAAGCAGAAAATGCCGATGTGGTGATATGTGATTATTTTGTGAACAGGGGAGTAGAGCAACGGCTGGTCTGCCAAGAGCCTACCTCTTTGGAGCCAGAGCAAGTTTTGCGTGACTTGTTCCAACAACTGCATGGCAGTTGCTGGAACAAACTTGTAAAACAAATTTGCTACAAAAAGTATTCCATATTCTTCCCTGAGGGAATCAATCATTGTGAAGACTTGTTGACTTGGGTACAGTTGTTCCAGCATCCTGAAGTGAAAGTAGCCTATTTACCCAAGGCTTTCTATCATTACTGTGAGAATGATTCTTCCATTACTCGGAACTTTACCCGTAAAACCTATGAAGTGAGGCTAAAATTTCGAGATACCTTAAAGGCAATTTTGCATATACATGAATCGGCTGAAATTATTGATAAAGTTTCTTTTGGTATTTATACAGAAGCTTTTATTTATAAGGTTTTGTCTGAAACTGAAATCAGAGAAGGACTGAAATTGTATAAGAAGCAAATTAAGCAATTGAGCAGCCTGAAGTGGAAGTTGGGCTTCTTTCTTCTTTCTTTAGGATTTGAAAAACTAGCCCATAAATTTATTCATTATTAAGTAAATCACAAGAAATGTACAATGTTTATGAACTACAGAATAGCGTTAGCCTTCAAATTACCGCAAAAGGATAAAAACGAGGATAAGTGGAAAACTGATTCATGGACACTAAATTCGGAATTTGAGAAGTACCATGTGGTTGTGTTTGATTATCAAGAGATATAAGACCATTAATAATTTAAAATTAGGTGATTTATGAAACCGAAACAGATTCTTTATTTCTTATTATATTGGTTTTTATACAGTGGATTGATAAAGACTTATTTGTTTGATAACCTTTTGTTTGTTATATTGCCTGACCTTTTGTTATTTTATTTAGCTATAGATAAAAAAGCAAATTATGTGAGGCAGGTACGAAAGGCAGTAGGTTCCTGGATTGTTGTTCTCTTTTCTGTCTTATTAGTTGGAAGCACAGCAGTAGCTTTCCTCAATCTCATGCCGGTCTATTCCATTTTGTGGGGATTGCGCATGGTACTAAGATATCTGCTGCTATTTATCATTGTTTATAGATTCTTTCATTCAGTGGATGTGAACAAAGTAAAAAAGATACTGATTTCTTTTTTCTGGATTAATATTGTAATTGTTTGTTTTCAGTATTTCATCGAAGGTAGGTCCGGTGATGATTTAGTAGGTTCCTTTACAAACAACGGTGAATTATTTGTATTCTGTTTATTGTGCTCTTTTATTATATCCAAAGAGTTCTTTATCGGATGTCTTCCTAAGAAATCCTTCCTGCTATTTATCGCTGCTGTAATGTTTATAGCAATGGCTGCTGAAATAAAGCTCATTTATTTTGCTCTTCCTTTAGCTATTTATGCTACTTATGTTTTTACAAAAAAATTCAGTATCAAACATATCTTGATTTTAGGAATAGCTTATTTTTCATTAGTTCCTGCGATGAAAGCTACTATTTCTTTAATGTACGGTGAAGATTATGTAAATAATGTATTTGATGTCGAGGCTATTCAAGAGGAAACTACGCATGCTTATAATTTGTCCAGCTTGGATTTGAGTTTCAATCGCTCTACTTGTGTGGAAAAAGCGACAGTACTTTTTTTGACTGAACCATTTCATCTCTTATTCGGCTATGGTATTGGTAGTGGCAATACATCACAACAATTCAATACTTGGATTGGACAAACATATAGTTCAACAACGTCTTATAACTGGTTTACTCCTTCTTGGCTATTGATAGAGTTTGGATGGGTGGGCTTTATTTTGTGGATTTTAATCTTACTTCTCTTGGCAAAGCGTTTCTATTCAATTTATAGCCGTTCGACAGATGATGGTGTTAAATATTGGAGTTCTATTGGATTTCTGTCTGTTCTTTTTACTTTCTTGATAGCATGGTATAACAATATACCTTATTACAATGCTTATATTTTGTACTTTTTCTGGGCATTGTGTTTTGTGGGTATCCGAGAAAGAAACTTTAACTTGAAAAATGTAATAAAGAATTAGTTTGTATAATTTAGTTTTGAGAGAAAACTATGATTCCTAAAGTAATTCATTACTGTTGGTTCGGAAAGAATCCGATACCGGCAGAATATCAGAAATATATAGCAAGCTGGAAGAAATATCTTCCGGATTACGAAATAAAGGAGTGGAATGAAGATAACTATGATGTAAATTGCATTCCTTTCAGCAGTGAGGCATATGGAGTGAAGAAATATGCCTATGTAAGTGATTATGCACGGCTCCGTATCTTGTATGAAAATGGAGGTATCTATTTTGATACGGATGTGGAGGTTATCAGGAAAATGGATGATTTGATGGAAAAAGGGGCTTGGATGGCAATTGAAAAGCATAAGAATACGCCTGATGCAGAGGATATGGTAAACCCTGGATTGGGCTTTGCGGTAGAACCGCATAATCCGATTATCAAGGAAATCATGGCTTTTTATGAAAATACGCATTATATTTTCCCGGATGGTCACATGGAGCAGATTCCCATTGTACCTATTACAAGCAGGGTGCTTAAAAAATATGGCCTTAAGCCGAGCACTACGGAACCTTATGACTGTGGGGGAATAACGATCTATCCCTGGGAATATTTTTGTCCGTTGGAGTTTCTTTCCAGTAAAATAGAGATTACGGATCATACGTATACCATTCATCATTATACAGCTACCTGGATGTCGTGGTGGGATAAGCTAAAGATGAAAAAAGGGTATTATGGGGTAAAGGTTAAACGATTGTTGGGCTTAAAATAAGAAAAATAATGAGTGCTAAGATAAAAGTGTCGGTGGTGGTTCCTGTCTATAAAGTAGAACCCTATATCGACCGTACGTTAAAGTCTCTCTTGAGTCAGACCTTAAATGAAATGGAGATTATATTGGTGGATGACGGATCACCTGACCGGTGTCCGGAAATCTGTGACCGATATGCTTCAGAATACAGCCGGATTAAGGTGGTACATAAGCAAAATGCAGGTTTAGGAATGGCTTGCAACAGTGGCATTGAAGTGGCAGAGGGAGAGTATATCGCGTTTTGTGACAGTGACGATTTTGTAGATACAACGATGTATCAGTCGATGTATGAAGCAGCTCAGAAATACCAGGCAGATGCGGTTTATACGGGCATTCAAACGATAGACCAGCATGATGTAGTAAGTTTGATGAATGGTTATCCAAACTTGCAAGTGATGCAAGGGAAAGGTGCTATTCAACATTTTGCAATGGATATGATTGCCTCAGCACCATCTTGCAAGGAAGAGAGAACAGTTCCGATGTCTGCCAAGATTGTGCTTTATCGGAAAGCGCTGATTGAACAGTTTAATTTACGCTTTGTCAGTGAACGTAAACTTATATCGGAAGATTTAATCTGGAACCTTGATTTTATGAATCAAGCCAGCTGTGTGGTGGCTTTACCAGAAACTTTCTATTATTACTATAATAATACGGAGTCTCTTTCAAAGCGTGTCCGCTTAGACCGTTTCCCCTTTTTTAAAATGATTCGGGAGGATTTGTTGAAGCGTTGCCGTACTTATCATTATCCGCAAGAGGTGGTTGATCGAGTTAATAGGATGTTTATCGGTTACTGCCGATTCTATATCGGCTCAATCTGTACAAGCAATCTGCCTAAAGTAGAAAAGCAGAAACTGGTGGATGAAATCTGTACAGATGGCGTATGGAAGGAAGTATGGAAAGCTTATCCAGTGCGGGAAATGCCTTTGGCTCATCGGATGATGGCGGTTTTTATGCAGCTGAATTGTTTTGCTGCGATGTCTCTTATCTATAAATTGAAAAGATAATGAAGGTACTTTACATTGGAACTTTGATAACCCATGAGCAGTATAAAAAGGGTATTGTACCATCTCATTGGCTTTATGGAGCGGTAGAGATGGAGAAAGATGGGCATGAAGTGGTTTGGAGTGAAGAAAGTAATCAGCTTATTAATGATTGGCGTCTGGTTCGTCAGCATAAACCTGATTATGTCTTTATTCATAATCTGAATATGCGACAACATATTTTGCTCTCTTTATTGAGATTAATTGGTATAGTCCGTGTGCCTGTTTACGGTTTCTTACATCATACGCCTAAAGGTGGGAAGACAACATTTCTATATAAACTCTTTTTGAAAGGAATCACTCATGTATTTTTTTTATCGGAGAAGACAATGACTGAAACCATTTCTCAGGGATATGCAACGTTGGAGAAATGTTCTGTTCCCGGATGGGGACCAGATAAGGACTTCTTTGATACAGTTCCGAAGAGTCAAGGAAAATGGTTCGTCTCTACGGGGAAGGAGAACCGTGATTTTGATGTATTGATTGAGGCTTTTAAGCAGACAGGTGCTCCTTTGAAGATTATGACAGCGAAAAGTCATGCAGGGAATAGTTATGAAGACTTGGCGGAAAGATGTAAGGATATTCCCAATATAGAAGTGATCATTACGGAGAATACCGGAAATGTGTATCCACAGATGCTGAAAGCAATGGCGAATGCCAGAGCGTTGGTTTGTCCACTCCGTCAGGATAAGTTGAACTACTGCGTAGGTCTTTCTACAATAGCAGATGCAATCGGGCTTGCTAAACCTGTAATCATTACGGGCAATCCTTATCATGATGCTCGGTATGCAGGCTGTATGCATCAAGTGGTCAGTGTGGACGATTGGGTAAAAGCGATTCGCTCTTTATCGGACGAAGGGAATGATGGGCTTTTGGATCGTGTGAATATGCAGACTTGTTATCTGAATATGAAAAAACAGATGATGCTATGATTGTGTTTGCCTGTTTATTATTAGTTTCTGTTTGGTTGTTACCTGTCAAAGGAAAAGCAATCAGTGAGCAGCGTGGAGTAACCCAACTTGCAAAATTTGTGGCAGCCATAGTGGTGGTATTGGGGCATCAGGTTGTTTTCTATTGTAAAACTTTACCTTCTACCTTTTCGGCTGAGATTCCTTCAGGTGCTTTATGTGTGGCTTTCTTTCTCTTTATGTCTGGTTACGGACTGATGTATGGACAGCTTAAAAGGAACGAAAGACCAACCTTGAAATGGCTTCAGAAGCGTATGCCCAAATTAATTGTTCCGGCATTGACAGCAATGGTCTTTTATCTGGCGGTAGCAGTTAGCTTGGGTAAGGATATGGTGTGGATGGATGTGGTGAAATATGGTTTCTTATCACATCAGAATTTGCCTTACGGATGGTATGTAACTGAGATCTTGCTTCTTTATTTTATATTTTGGTTGGCTTTTCGGTATGTAAGGGAAGACTATGCTTTGCATGCAGTGGCTGTCATAGTTCTCTTAGCAATGGGTGTTATGATTATTAGGCAATCTCCCGTATGGTATATCCAAGGTTTGCCTTGTTTCTTGATGGGTTTGTATCTGGCACATTGGGAAGTTTCAAAATCGTCAGCTATAAGTCTGCATATACATGAAGGGGTACAAATTAAGCTGTTTATGTCGGCAATAGTTGTGCTGTTTTTCCTTTTATCTCGTTTCGATTTGGTACAAACTTGGTTGCCGGTATTGAATAAATGGCGGTATATGTATGTATCATTCTTTGTAGAAAAAGTCGTCCTTATAAGTGTTTTGATATATCTATTCATGCGTCTGCCAAAATGTGATAAAATGTTAAATAGGGGGGGGTATTTCTATGAAATCTATTTGGTTCAAGGAGGTACGCTTTTGCTTTGTAGGGAGTTCGTTCAGAATGACTGGCTGTTCTTGCTGATAGGGATGATTGTTACTGCTATGGTGGCTAAATGGATGAGTCTGATTAATGCTTGGATATTGGATAAGATTCAGTAAAATAGAAATTTACCTAAAGAGAAAATTTAATAAAAACAAACTTTAAAATATTTTTTGGCTATGAAAAATGAAGATAAGGTATATTTATATAAATAGTAGAGCGATTAAAGTGGAGAAATTCGGCTTTGGGATATGAACAATAATCAGAATTATTAAATAGAGACTTAATGAATATCATACATATAGTACGTGGCGATTTTTCGCCAAATTCCCTAAATGGTGTTTATAGGGTAATAGATTGTTTATCAGTAGATTTGCGTAACCATATAGGGGGGGGTAAAATTACAGTGTGCAGTGTATATAGAGGGTCACATGAGCCTATTTACCAATCGGAATATTATAACCATGTACAGTTTGATGAGCATCCATTGCGATTTTTTCTGGATGGAAAGTTCAAGAACTTTTTATTGAGTCAGTCTAAAGATACTGTGTTCCATTTTCATTCGGTATTTATCCCTTGGTTTTTACCGGCTGTGAAGCTGCTGAAGAGTCATGGCTTTGAGCGAGTGGTGTTGACTCCTCATGGGCAATATGTGGACGAAGCGATGAAACGCTCTTTGAAGAAGAGGATTTTTTTTCGTTTTTTCGACCGAAATGTACTTCGTACCGTGGATGCAGTACAGATGATAGGGCATACTGAAGAAAATGAATATATAAATGCGAATGCTAAGGAGAGTTATTTAATACCTAATGGCTGCGATGTGCTCGATATAGCTCCCAAGGATAAAAAGGAATTGGTGTTTGGCTATTTAGGCAGGCTGGAGATTGCTCAGAAAGGAGTGGATACAATGGTTCAAGCCTTTGGATTCTACCGGAAGCAAGGAGGAAAAGGGATTTTACGGATAGCTGGTGACGGAGCTGACAAGGCTCAGCTTCATGCTCTGTGTACCGATATGGGTATTGAAAAGGAGGTTGAGTTTGTAGGCAAGGTTTTTGGGGAGGATAAATGGAAGTACCTTCAAAGTTTTACTTGGTTCCTTCATCCTTCTCATTGGGAGGGCATTCCTACTGCATGCTTGGAAGCAGCTTCGTGTGGGGTTCCACTTATTGTGAGTACAGCTACTAATATGGATAGCTATCTGGAGCAGTTTCACTCGGGACTTGTCATGCGCTCGGATGGACGGCCTGTACAGGCATTGGCGGATTTGTTGTTTGAGGCGGAAAATATATTTTCAGATGAAAAGGAATATCAGAAGTATGTGGATAATAGTTTGAAAATGATAGCAACTAAATTAAACTGGAATTATATAGCAGAGGAAGTCTTATCAAAACTTTATAAAGGTATTAAATAATAAATATTGATTAATTTTAAAAAATAATACATATGGAAGCTAAAGAATTGTCTGAATTGGAAATATTGGATAGAGCTTTGCATGAGCTTGAAAATTATTACAATTGCTATCAAACTGAGAAAACTAAGTCGAAACTATCTCACCTTAAAAAGGATAGAGAAAAAGCATGTAATAATATGTATGGCTATGTTAAGTTTATAAAACGTGAATTGACAGAAAATCCTTATATTCTTTCTGTAATTCAAGATGGATCTTCATTTCAATTTGAAGATTTTGTTACACATGTAGATAGCGATATGCCTGATTATTTGAAAAAAATAAGAAGTAGAATAGAGGCATTGAAAGAAGAATAAATAGATTTTGGTTGCTAATGAAGAAAGTTTTAGTAGTTGCAACCTCTCGTAAAACGCGAGGGGGGATTACCTCTGTGGTAAAAGCTCATGAAACGGGAGAGCAATGGAAAAAATATCATTGTAAGTGGATTGAGACGCACCGGGATGGACCGGCTTGGAGAAAGCTCTGGTATTTAGCTACAGCTTTGATTGAGTATGTGTTCTTGCTGCCTTTCTATGATATTGTGCATATTCATGTTGCCACCTTGCAGTCTGCAAGACGGAAACAGTATTTTTATATGCTTGCAAAGGCTATGGGTAAAAAGATTATTTTCCATTTTCATCCAGCAGATGAGAAGTTTTTATATGATAAAAAAGTTGCTTCTCTCTATCGAAAACTTTTTGATTCTTCAGATAAGGTCTTGGTCCTGAGTGAACAATGGATAAGATGGTTGAAAGAGAGCATAGGACAAGGACCTTGGATGGACAAGGTTGAAGTGCTTTATAATCCATGTCCAATCGTAAATCGAAAGGATTTAAAGAGGAAGAAACAAATTTTATATGCAGGAACTCTAATTCATCGAAAAGGGTATGATGTCTTATTGAAAGCATTTGGAAAAATAGCTAAGAAATATCCAGACTGGGTTGTTGTCTTTGCAGGAAATCCTTATTTGAAAGAAGGTGTCAATGAATTGGAAGAGGGACAGAAAATAGCTAAAGAATTAGATATTGAAACTCAAGTAGTTTGGCTGGGTTGGATAAGTGGCGATGAAAAAGAAAAGGTTTTTAATGAGTCTAGTATCTATTGTTTGGCAAGTGAGGGTGAGGGATTTCCGATGGGGGTTCTTGATGCTTGGTCTTATGGAATTCCTTGTGTGATGACACCGGTGGGAGGAATACCCGATATTGTTCGTGATGGCATTGAAGGGCTTGTTTTTCCGGTTGGTGACGTAAATGCGCTAGCTGATGCTTTAGAACGCTTGATTTCTTCAGATTCTTTAAGAAAGAAGATTGTGGATTCGACTGATGAATATGTAAATGGTGCATTTAGTGTAGAAGTAGTGAATAGAAAACTAGGAGATGTTTATCAATCTTTGAGCAAATAGTATGAATGAGAATGGTCTGCTTAAACGTTATGACGGTTTAGACTTATTAAAAGTAATTGCTGCAATCTTTATAACGAACTCTCATTTTCAGCCGCTTTATGAGGATGTAAATGTTGGCTTGGCTACGTTTGGAGTTCATGGGAATGCTTTATTCTTTTTTGTGTCAGGCTTTTTGCTGATGATGGGATTTGAACGGCACAATAATATGAATTTCATAGATTGGTATAAAGCACGGATTCGGCGATTGTGGCCATCGGTTTTTATATGGGTGATAGTGGCTGCTGCTTTCTGGGGGCAGAGCTTGTCGGTTGGTAAACTGGTTTGGGCAGATGGATATTGGTTTTTGCAGAGTATTGCGGTAAATTATATCTTATTTTACTTCCTGCTGAAGGTCCTTTCTGAATATCTCCTTTCTATAACTGGAGAGGGTAAAAATATTATACAAATAATTGTTTTTGCTAGTTCTTTCATTGTATCTGTGGCGTATTTCTTTTATATGCCTATGGCGGAAGGTTCTCCTTTTCATACAGATTTTCATTTTGTTTGCCATTTTAGTATTATGGTAATGGGTGCGATGATTTATAGCAATAAGGATAAAATGGAATGTAATAGAATTGGCAAAGATTTGGTAGGGTTTATCTTCTCTTTTTGCTTGTATTTCGTGCTATTGGCTGTGGGAAAGGGAAGAACGGATGTTTTATATTATGTTCAGATACTGGCTTTAATTCCGTTACATCTTTTTATTTATTATGCGTATAAGGTTGCGTCTTATAAATGGACTGCTTCTTTGTTCAAAAGTAAATATATAGGAGGTGTGCTGAATATTGTTGCTAATTTGACGCTTGAAATCTATGTAGTGCAGTTTGTTATTATTACGAATAAATGGAATGCACTGTTCCCTTTGAATATACTAATTATTTTTTCTTTAATTTGTTTTGCTGCTTATAGCTTGAAAGTCATGACTTCTTTATTTCTTGCTGTGATGTCGAAAGAAAGTTTGCAGTGGAGGAGTTTACTGACTTTTCGTTGATTCTTTATTAGTATGCTTAAAATCTTGATTAATGCGTATGCCTGCTCTCCGGGAATGGGGAGTGAGCCGGGGATGGCGTGGAACTGGGTGAGTAATCTTGCCAAGTTTTGTGAACTGTTTATTATTACGGAAGGTGAGTTTCGGGAGAAGATTGAGGCGGTGATGACTGACTTGCCCGAAGCGAAGAATATGCACTTTTATTATAATCCGGTGAGTGAGGAAATCAGAACGATGTGCTGGAACCAGGGTGACTGGCGGTTTTATAAGTATTACCGGGAGTGGCAGTGGAAGACGTATCTGATGGCGAAGGAGATTTGCTTGCATGAAAAAATTGATGTGCTTCATCAGCTGAACATGATCGGTTTCCGTGAGCCGGGTTATCTGTGGAAGTTGTCGAAGGAGAACGGGGTTCCGTTTGTGTGGGGACCGGTGGATGCGAAGGACAAGTTCCCTGTAAATTATCTTACGGGAGCTGGTTTGAAGACGAAGCTTTTCATGAGGCTGAAGAATTTTTTGACAATGGTACAGTTGAAGTATTCGGGGCGTGTGTGTAACGCGGCTCGTCAGGCTTCTGTGGTATTTGCTTCTTCTTCGAACTCGCAGCGTTCTTTCAAGAAGTATATGGGGATAGATGCGCCTTTGCTGAATGAAACGGGCTGTTATGTGAAAGACATTCCTCTTTCCATTTGCTCGGATGAGGATGCTTTTCATGTGCTGTGGGTCGGTAAGATGGATTTTCGCAAGCAGCTTGCCTTGGCTTTACGGGCGGTAGCTATTTCTGGTAATCAGAAGATTCGTCTGCATATCATTGGAGGTGGTAAGGATGAGTCTTATCGTAGTTTGGCTTCGGAAATGGGGATTGAATCGCAGTGTGTATGGCATGGTGCGGTGAGTCATGATGAGGTGCAGCAAAGGATGCAGGGTGCGGATGTCTTTCTCTTTACGAGTGTGGCTGAGGGCACTCCGCATGTGGTGCTGGAGGCGATTGCTAATAACTTGCCAGTGGTTTGTTTTGATACATGCGGTCAGGGGGATGTGGTGAATGACAAGGTAGGCAGAAAGGTGGCTCTTTCTACGCCGATGCAGTCGGCACATGAGTTTGCATGCTGGCTGAATGAGCTGGAGCATGACCGTGAGGTGTTGAAGCGGATGTCGGAGAATTGCCGGCAGCGACAGCAGGAACTGTCGTGGGAGGAGAAAGCGAAAACGATGGTGGAATGGTATGAGAAGGTGGTGAAAAAGTAATTAGAAAGTAGAGCCTTATTTCATGTAGCGACTAGCCCGGATGATCGGTTATGGTGCCGATGATCCGGGCTTTTTTTTGTGCCAAAATGCTTCGGTCTTTCGAAAAACTTTATCTTTTGTCAAACCGGTAAAGATTTTTTTCTGAGAAAAAACTTGTAGTATTAAAATAAAGACGCTATCTTTGTATTGACAGTTTCCACCACGCCTCTTTTTAATGCGTACCAGGGTGGAACTTTTGCTTTTTATACAGAAGTATTTTTTTATTCATGAAATCACAATCTTATTTATTCTCCACATGCCGCCTCTGGTGCACGGAATTTCGAGGATAGGGAGGTGTTATATGGATTGGCATGCCCCAAGATAAGAACTATGATCTTGATATTCTGTCACAAAACATGTACAAATAAAAACACGCTATTGTTTTATTTTGTACCTTTGCACACAGTTTAGAATGAACTATGACAACTTTTAAAGAAATTCAAGCGTACTATAATGCATTAAAAGTCGCTTTTCAGAGTAAACAAGAATCGAATACATTTAATAACGACCGCTCTCACAATGCGACCGTTCTTCGGTTTATGTTGGATCACTCGAAGGCGATTAAGATGTATTGTGGAGAACTCTCTGTTTTCCGCAAGGGTTTTTATGACCATGTGAAAAAGAATGCGGAACAGGGTGATGGTGTAAAAATAATGGATGCGATGAGTGAGAGCCTACGAACCTTTTTGGCAAAAGACGACACTCACTTAACTATTATTGTAGAGAATTATACGCCCGAACTTTTGAAGGATGTGGTTGTAGATGAATTTGCCGAGGCTGTGAAAAACGGTCAGGTGGAATTGCGCCAGCTGGGGGATGATCTTTCTTTTAAGAAGGTGCTGAACCATTTTACGGTGACTGACAGTAAGATTGTCCGTGCTGAGCAAAGCAAAGAGGAACATAGTGCGGTTTGTACGATGCATGATGATGCTTATTATCAAATGATTGATAGCTTTTTCAGTAAACTCTATCTTTTGTCGAGTGCAGTGTAGTCTGCTTTTAACGTATAGTCTTTAATGCAAGAAACAATTAGTTTATTAGGAGGTAGTCAAACTTTTTTAGGCATCATTGCTACATTAACGATTCTTTGTATCTTTCATAATGGTAGTAACTTCATTACGGAAATGCTCTCATTGGTTCAAAAGCGGATACAAGACCAAATTGATATATTGAGTAAGGTTAAAGTTTCTCAACCAGAATCGACCGAATGGAATTTTCTGATGTATTTCTTGTCAAATGACAAAAAAGATGATTTACACGAGGAAGGAGCAAGGGTAATGCGTGACATAAACAGCCGTATTGATGCAAAATCCATCGAATATATGGGGCTAGAGGGTGCAAACAAACCTTTTTTAGATCGTGTTTCCACTTGCTCAGAGCATATCATGGCTCCTTTTTATAGCTTTTTGTATTGTCTGTATGTCTTCGTTTATGATGAACTCCTGCGCTCTGGTATTCCGGGGAAAGATTGGATACTTTCCAGTTTGGCTATATTTACTTTTTTCTCGTTTGTGTTATGGACATTGGTATGGACTCATTTCTTTCGGAGTAACTCTGTGGGTTACCAGCATATACAGCGACCGAAAAAAATCTGTGACTTCCTAAAAAAGTGTTCATCGTTTGTAGGAGGACTGGGGAATATAGGTGCTTCGGGTGTGCGTATCATGGTATGCGTTTTCTTCTTGCTTTTGGCTTTAGGAGGTATTGGCTTTTTTACAGGGATTTCTGAATGGGGCGCAAAAGCTGTTTTGGTTATGGCTTTGCTTCTTCCCGGTTTGTTTATCGGATTTGCCAAATATTTGGCTAAAGGGGGGAAGCCGGAATATACGCATGTGGTAATTGCCTCCCATATTTTTATTGCATGGGTGGTCTCTATGGTCTTTGCATTTCTTATCCATGGGGCGGTGGATTATTTTCCTCACCTTGAAGGTTGTTTGTTTGAGTACGACAGCTTGATGTTGCTTAAGTTCTTCATTCTTTTCTTCGCTTTGATGAATGGCATTATCTTTCCTTTTTTATTTCCTTATATCAGTTATATGGCTCTTTACGGGGATGTAAAGAGAAAGGTTGCCTTGGCTAAAGAAGACGTTGCCAAGATGCATGAAGAGAACAATCAGAAACTGAAGGAGTTTTGTGAGAAGATTCCTTGCGGAAGCGATTAGGGGCTGCCGGAAGGGCGAAGTTTGAAAGGGAGTATACGTTGCCTCGTTTTGAGGCGAATATCAGGCGGTGTCTGGAGGCGTGTCTGTGGCCAGACTCGTGTACAGTCAAGCCCGGATGATCGGTAATGGTGCCGATGATCCGGGCTTTTTTGTGCCGGTATGGTTCGTGAACATTTTATCTGGATGGAAATCAGAAGATAAAGTTTTTTATGCTTTGTCGTTTTGAGTTTTTATCACTATATTTGTACTAACAAGCTCAATATATATATTTATGTTGTATAAAGAACTATCTATAGATAATTTCTTGTGTTTCGATCATTTCGATATTCAATTTGCACCAGGTGTGTCTGTTGTTATTGGGCGAAATGGGGCAGGTAAGACAACCTTGATTCGGGCGATGGTTTATTCGTTTTATTTTATGTTTACGAATGACCGCTCGATGGGGGATGATTTTTTGTCGGCTGGAAATCCGGATTTGAAAATGAGGTCAATCCGATATGATGAATTTCATCGATGGAATGACTTGAATGAGGTGGCTGCTGATGCCAATTTTCACGGGCAGATTCTTTTCCAGGGAGAGCGTATAGAATGGGATATGTATCGGCGCTCTACGAGTGGTTCTGGATTGAATCCTTCGCGTTATAGACCGGCTTACCAAAAACTGATGAGTTTGTATCGGCAATATGATGAATTGCCTCTTTTGGCTTATTTCTCCGACTCATTTCCTCACACACTGACTAATATTTCTTCTTTTGCTAAGATGCAAATGGCTGCAAACGGAACCACATTGCGTAATTTCGGATATTATCAGTGGGATAATGAAACGGCATGTGTGGAGATATGGCAAAGAAGATTGTTGAATTCCATGGCAAAATTGAAGCAACTGGAAGGGGATACGGATGTGTTTACCCGTGATGAGGTGGCGTTCGTTACAGACCGATTGAAGCGCTTTTCGAAAGTTCTTAATCGTGATATTTGTGATACTGCATTTGAAATCAATCAGTTTTTTTATCTGTTTGACGAAAATCAAAAACCGGAATTGTGGCTTCGTCTGGAGTCGGGGCAGGATATTAAGTTTGACAGACTGCCGGCAGGATATAAACGTTTATATTCTATTGTATTAGATTTGGCATATCGGGCTTATTTGTTGAATAGGAAACCGGATGTTGAACCAACGGGAGTAGCTATGATAGATGAGATTGACTTGCATTTACATCCTTCTCTTGAGGTAGAGGTTGTAGAACGTTTTACCCAAACGTTTCCCAACCTTCAATTTATAATGACTTCTCATTCTCCGCTGGTAATTAGTAACTTGTCATCGAAAGGGAATCAGAATAAGGTGTTCAGACTCGTGGCTGGTGAGAAGCGACCGCATGAGTTGCCTGACCTTTTTGGTGTGGATTATGATGATGTGTTGTTTGACTGGATGGGAGGAAGTCCTAGAAATGAAGAACTGGAATTTTTGAAATTTGCTATGAAACGGGCTCTGCAGATGGAAAATACACAACTGCAACTTATGAGGCGTAGGGAACTGGAGGATTTGTTGGGAAATGATAAGGCCTCACTTTTGATTGAGCAGTGGAAAAAAGAATGGCAGTGAGGTGACAAACATGTTTTGGATTGATAAGCATAATAAAAGGAAAAGGCGCAGAGGACATCAAATAGTGAATGCTTTCTTGCGTGAAGCTTGGAGTTCTTATGACAAAAAGTATGTAAATTGTACTTATGCCTCTTTTAAGAGGAATCGTAGAATGGAGGACTTGCTTTATGATGAACAGGGGGGATTCTGTTGCTATTGTATGAGGCATTTGGATAGGTATGCTCATACTTCCTTGGAGCATGTTATGCCTCATAATTCTGTAGACAAACAAAATAGGGCGGATTATAAAAAGATCAATTATTATAAGCGTTTTAATAAAACGTTTAACCGTTACGTATATTATATTCATTTGAATGGTTTGAAGCGGAGATGGCATGTGGGGGTGCCGTATCCTCATTTTTGTGCCTATGAAAATTTGGTCCTGTCGTGCGACGGAAGTCTTTTTACGGATGAGGATAATGCAAGGAATTGTCATCCGTCTAAAATCCACTTATGTTGTAATGAGTCTAGGGGAAATAGTAGGATTGTTCCGCTGTTTTTCATTCCAGGTATTGGCGATCTAATTATATACCATAGGGATGGAACGATTGGTATTTCTAAAGTTCTGACCTCTCCGGAACAGCAGAAAGCATTTTCGGAGTCTATTGATTGCTTGAAATTGGAGCACGAACGATTGCAGATTATTCGTCAGGTCTGGTTTTATATTGCTGCAAGTGGCCTTTACAATGCTGATCATGTAAAGGCTGCTGCTGATGATGAAGTGTTACGTCAAGAAATCATGATGGATAGTGGAATTCCAGGCAGATTAGTGAAACGTATAAAGCATCCTATCTATTGGTCGCTGCTATGTGACTATTTTTGGTTTTATTCTTATTTCAAGAATAGGTTGTGATTGGTTGATGATAAGTCTACTTGAGGTGCGTCAGGTATACCACGGCGCTGGATTTTGTAAAGACGGTTCCTGTGGTGCGGATTGTAAATAGAAAATAGTGCTTACATTTACATTTCATGCAAGCCCGGATGGTCGGTTATGGTGCCGATGATCCGGGCTTTTTTGTGTCGGTATGGTTTTTTTGAAATTTTATTTCTACAGATGTAGTCGGAAGTCGTCTTATCTCTACAGGGCGGAAAAGGGGGGTGGTATCTTTGCAGTGTGATTAAGAAATTAAAAATGAACCAACTTTAAAACTTAAATGTATGAACAGAACAGTGACTTATTCAGTGGTAGAGAGAAAGAATCCTAATACGCCGGAAGATCCGGGGAAATTTTATGCTCAGGTGCAGGCGCGTGGGGAAATGGGAATCCGTGAAATTGCGGAACGTATTCAGCGTGAGTGTACGTTGACGCGTGCGGATACCATCGCGGTGCTTACGGCACTGGAGGATGTGGTGAGTGAGGGTTTGCAGGGAGGCGAGATTGTGCGTCTGGGTGAACTGGGCTCGCTGCAGGTGAGTGTGAGCGGTCAGGGTGTAGAGAAGGAGGAGGAATATAATGATGGACTGATTGAGCGTAAGCGTATCTTGTTCCGTCCGGGACGTACCTTGCGTGATACGCTGAGTACCTTGTCGTTTGAACGTGTGGAGGTGAAACCGAAATCGAAGGGGAAAACGGAGGAGGAAGTTCTTTAGCAGGGGCAGGTGCTGACGGATGGCTGTAGGCCGACGGTCGTTTCGTGAGGTCTGACTGACGGCAGGCTCGGGGCCGGGGCTTGCCGGATTTCTTAAAGGATAGAGAGATGAAAGAGAGAGTGAAATGTTTTTTGGTCCGGTTGATGGAGTGTTTGATTTGCTTGCTTACCGGGCATGGTAAAGGAGGAGAGTGATGAGAAAGATTGATTTGATTGTGATTCATTGTACGGCTACGCGGATAGGGTGTCCGCTTTCGCCGGAGGCGCTCGACCGCATGCATCGTCAGCGTGGGTTTAACGGGTGTGGGTATCATTATTATGTGCGCCGTGACGGGATGATTTGTTCGATGCGTCCGGTGGAGCGTGTGGGGGCTCATGTGAAGGGTTTTAATGCGCATAGCATCGGGGTGGCTTATGAGGGTGGCTTGGATGCGAAGGGGAATCCGGCGGATACGCGTACGGAGGAGCAGAAGCATGCGCTGAGGGTGCTGGTCAGGGTGCTCCGGGAGGATTTCGGGGTGTCGGCTCACCGGGTGGTGGGGCACCGGGATTTGAGCCCGGATGTGAATGGTAACGGCGTGGTGGAGCCTGAGGAGTGGGTGAAGGTGTGTCCGTGTTTTGATGTGGCTTCGGCTGACTGGTGAGGACGACGGTCAGGGTGGAAGTAGGTGACTGGGAGGTCGGTTGCGGGGTGGCTTGGGCTGCCGCAGCCGGCCTCTTTTTGTTTGGGGTCTTTGACGTGTTGTGTGGAAGGGGGATGGGTGAGAAAAGGGGAGGGATGAGTGAAAAAAGAGATGTTTTTCTTGTGTAATCGGTTGGGATTTAGTAACTTTAAAGGAAAAAACTGAATGATGGAGAGGTTTGTTTTTGACGATGCAGAGGGGATGGGGGAGATTCCTTTCCGTTTCCGGATTTATCATAAGAGTGAGCTTTCGCAGCTGTATTTTCCGCAGTGTTCGACGAAGACGGCGTTGCAGAATTTGGGGCGGTGGATTAAGAAGTGTACGGAGCTGGAGGAGGCGTTGCTGGCTATCGGGTATGACAAGAACAGGAAGTATTATTTGCGGCCGGAGGTGGAATTGATTGTGAAGTTTCTGGGGGAACCGTAAGGGGAATAAAAACAAAATTCGTAACTTTGTCGCCGACTATCTGAAAATAACTTAAAACAAGATAAAAAGACAATGGAATTAGCAAGTAAGTATAACCCTGCCGATGTGGAGGGGAAATGGTACCAGTATTGGCTGGATAATAAGTTGTTTAGTTCGAAACCTGACGGACGTGAACCTTATACCGTGGTGATTCCTCCTCCTAATGTGACGGGGGTTCTCCACATGGGGCATATGCTTAATAATACGATTCAGGATATCCTGGTGCGTAGGGCGCGTATGATGGGTAAGAATGCGTGCTGGGTGCCGGGTACGGACCATGCTTCGATTGCTACGGAAGCGAAGGTGGTGGGTCGTCTGGCTCAGCAGGGTATCAAGAAGACGGATCTTTCGCGTGAGGAGTTTCTGAAGCATGCGTGGGCTTGGACGGAGGAACACGGGGGGATTATCTTGAAGCAGCTCCGCAAGCTGGGGGCTTCGTGTGACTGGGACCGTACGGCTTTCACTATGGATGAGACTCGAAGCAAGAGTGTAATCAAGGTGTTTGTGGATCTTTATAACAAGGGTCTGATTTACCGCGGGGTGCGTATGGTGAACTGGGACCCGAAGGCGCTTACGGCTCTCTCGGATGAGGAGGTGATTTATAAGGAGGAGCATAGCAAGTTGTATTATCTCCGCTATAAGGTGGAAGGGGATGCTGAGGGCCGCTATGCGGTGGTGGCTACTACTCGTCCGGAAACCATCATGGGGGATACGGCGATGTGTATCAATCCGAATGACCCGAAGAATGAATGGCTGAAGGGCAAGAAGGTGATTGTGCCGCTGGTGAACCGGGTGATTCCTGTGATTGAGGATGAGTATGTGGACATCGAGTTTGGTACGGGTTGCTTGAAGGTGACTCCTGCGCATGATGTGAATGACTATATGCTGGGCGAGAAGTATAACTTGCCTTCGATTGATATTTTTAATGATAACGGTACCATCAGTGAGGCTGCGGGTATGTATGTGGGCATGGATCGCTTTGAGGTGCGTGAGCAGATTGAGAAGGATCTGGCTGCGGCTGACTTGCTGGAGAAGGTGGAGCCTTATACGAATAAGGTGGGATTCTCGGAACGTACGAATGTGGCTATCGAACCGAAGCTTTCGATGCAGTGGTTCTTGAAGATGCAGCATTTTGCTGATATGGCTCTTCCGCCGGTGATGGAGGATCAGCTGAAGTTTTATCCGGCGAAGTATAAGAATACGTATCGTCACTGGATGGAGAATATCAAGGACTGGTGTATCAGCCGTCAGTTGTGGTGGGGGCATCGTATTCCGGCGTATTTCTTGCCTGAAGGTGGTTTCGTGGTGGCTGAAACTCCGGAGGAGGCTCTGGAACTGGCTCGCAAGAAGACGGGACGTGGGGATTTGCAGTTGAGTGAGCTGCGTCAGGATGATGACTGCCTGGATACGTGGTTTTCTTCATGGCTCTGGCCGGTTTCGCTGTTTGATGGTATCAATCATCCGGGTAATGAGGAGATTCAGTATTATTATCCTACGGCTGACTTGGTGACGGGTCCGGATATTATTTTCTTCTGGGTGGCTCGTATGATTATGGCGGGTTATGAGTATATGGGTGAAATGCCGTTCCGTAATGTGTATTTCACGGGTATCGTACGTGATAAAATCGGACGTAAGATGTCGAAATCGCTGGGTAACTCGCCTGATCCGCTGGACTTGATCGACCGTTACGGTGCCGACGGGGTGCGTATGGGTATGATGTTGTCGGCTCCTGCGGGGAATGATATTCTCTTTGATGATGCGCTGTGTGAACAGGGCCGTAACTTTAACAATAAGATCTGGAATGCGTTCCGTCTGGTGAAGGGATGGCAGGTGGATGACTCGATTGAGCAGCCTGTGCATGCGAAGCTGGCTGTGGACTGGTTTTATAACGTGATGGCGCTGGCTACGGCTGAGGTTGAGGATTTGTTTGCGAAGTATCGTTTGAGTGAGGCGCTGATGCTGGTTTACAAGTTGTTCTGGGACGAGTTTTCAAGCTGGTATCTGGAGATGGTGAAACCGGCTTATGGTCAGCCTATCGACCGCAAGACGTATGAGGCTACGCTGCACTTGTTTGATGTGTTGCTCCGTCAGTTGCATCCGTTTATGCCGTTTATCACAGAGGAACTGTGGCAGCATCTGGCTGACCGCAAGCCGGGTGAGAGTATCATGATGGCTCCGGTGGAACAGTTCAAGGATACGGATGTGAAGGCGGCTCAGGAGCTTTGCAAGACTTTCGATCAGCTGAAGGAGGTGATTGCGGGTATCCGTACCATCCGTCTGCAGAAGAATATTGCGCAGAAGGAGGCTCTTGAGCTGTTGGTTCTGGGTGAGAATTCGGGCTTGGCTGCTTTCGACTCGGTTATCAATAAGATGGCGAACTTGACGGGTATGACGGTTGTAGATAAGAAGCCTGAAAGTGCGGCTTCGTTTATGGTGGGTACTACGGAGTATTTCGTTCCGCTGGGTAACTTGATTGATGTGGAAGAGGAGCTGAAGAAGCTGGAGGCTGAACTGAAGTATCAGGAGGGTTTCTTGCAGAGTGTGCTTAAGAAATTGAGTAACGAGAAGTTTGTGAGCAAGGCTCCTGCTAATGTCATTGAAATGGAACGCAAGAAGCAGGCGGATGCGGAATCGAAGATTGCTTCGCTGAAGGAGCGTATTGCGGCATTGTCGTGAGTTTAATTGATGAGTTGATGAGTTGACGGGTTGATAAGTTGACGAGTTGACGAGGATTTTATAGAGACGAGTTGATGAGGTTTTTAGGGACCTTGTCAACTCGTCTTCTTATTTCCTTATCTTGTTATCTACGCAAAAAAAACGGGAGGCACTCTCATCGCTGAGAATACCTCCCTGATCGGGTTCTTTAAGAGAGAATTAATAGACGCCCTCACGAGTGTCCCACCACATGGGTTTTCCCCAAAGGTTATCGACTACTTCGGCGTTATAAGGAGCGTTGTTTGCCTTGTTGAGGTTGAGCTCGGTTGCCGGGTAGGGGGAGCGCAAGGGGGGTACGTTGTGGTTTTTATACTGGGTACGTCCCGGTGCGATATAGTTGTTTTCGGGTACTCCGGTACGGCGGTAGAGTGACCAGCCTTCCATGGCTTGCTTGAACATGGCTACCCATTCTTCGTACCAGATGGTTTTAAGTGTGTTGTCGAATTTTCCCTTGCCTGCAAGGTAGGTGGCTGTGGCTGTCTCGTCGACTCCGTTTTCTTCCATGGAGAAGCGTACGGCTTTTGTGTAGTTGGTGACTGCATCGCCGTAAGTTCCGGTGTTATAGTTCAGCATGGCTGCTTCGGCTATGTGGAAGTAGACTTCGGCTACGCGCATCCAGGGAGAGAATCCTCCGAGGTCTTGTCCGTATTTGTATCCCCAGGTGGAGTAGCGTTTGGCTACGGCATTGCTTGCGGCTCCGATGGTGTATCCGCGGTAGACGGGGTGGCCGTCGGTGTAGTCTTCATCGCCTTTGGTCTGGCTGGAAGGGGTAGGGGTGCAATAGACGGAGATACGCGGGTCGGCATGGTCGAGCAGGTTATTGACCATGACATCGGATGCGCAGTATTCGCTCTTGCGGGTGCGGTACTGGTCGGCTATCGGCTCGTAGTAGTTGGAGTCGGAGCCTTGCCACCAGAAGAAGGCATTGTCATCGTTGGAATCCATGACGGGGTAACGGTCGGGGTTGCCGAGGATTTCTTCTACGGTAGTCTTTGCCAGTTCAGGACTGACTTCCGAGATGCGGATGGCAAGACGCAGACGCAGGGAGTTGCAGTATTTTCTCCACTTGGTGATGTCGCCGCGGAAGAGCAGGTCGCCTTCGGAGATGTCGCCGGTGGCTGCATCGTCGGCAAAGCTGTCGGCTGCTTCTTTCAGCTTGGCGAGCATGGCGGGGTAAATCTGTTCCTGTGTGTCGTATTTCGGGGTGAGGATACCGCTTTCCATACGGACTGCATCGCTGTAAGGCACGTCACGCCAGCGGTCGGTGGCTATCTGGATGAGGGTAACTTCCATGACTTTTGCCACATTAAGTATATTGATGTTTTTTTCGGCGTTGCGCTGTATGTCCATCACATTGTTCAGGATGCGGTACACGTAAGCCCAGTTGTTGTCTTGTATGCCGGTACGGTAGTTGTAACGGGCTTCATCGATGTAGCTCATCTTTGCCACATAGCCGCAGAAGCTCATCGGTTCGTCCATGGCAAACCAGCGGTCGTAGAAGCGGTAGGAGGTGGAATAGATGGAGTAGGCAAGCAGGTTGTCGTTGGGTACTTTGGCTGCATTGTCGGGGTCTCTGTTTATTTCATCGAACGAGCTGGTACATCCGGCTGTGCTCCACATGAGACTGCCTGCCAGGAGTGTCATCGCAATTTTTCTGATATTTCTTTTCATGTTTTTTTCTGCTTTTTCAGTTTTCCAATTTGTTTTTTCACACGTGTGTTGTTCCTTACTCTCAGAAGGTGAGTCCTACTTTCAGACCGAAGCTGCGGCTGGGTGGATAGGCGTTGGATTCAAATCCTACATCGCCGTTCTTTGAGCCGGTGGTTGATTCGGGGTCGAGGTGGGTCAGGTTTGAACTGTGTACCCACAGGAGGGCAAGGTTGGTGCCTACCAGCGAAATCTTAGCCGACTTGATGAAGCTGTTTTTCAGCAGGCTCTTCGGGAAGGTGTATGAAAGATGTGCTTCACGCAGCTTGAGGTAGGATCCGTCGAATACAGACATCTGGCAGATGGTATAGAAATTGGCGAAGAAGTCTTCGGCATTGACGGCTACATCGTTGATCTTTCCGTCGGCTGTCTTGAATACCTTATCGGTGAGTACGTTCTTTCCGGCAATGACTCCGTTTTCACGGATGTCGCCTGCTGCGGTATAGTCGTAGATACCGGTTTGTGAACCGAAGGCTTGTGAGATGGAGTAAACATCGCCTCCTTTGCGGAAGTCGAGCAGGAAGCCGAAGCTCCAGTCTTTATAGGTGAACTCATTGCTCCATCCGGCGAGCCAGTCGGGAGTTACGTTTCCAATTTCTTTTCCTGTTTCATATTTCGGCATACCGTTTTCTACAAGGATGGATCCGTCTTCATTATATACGTATCCGGTTCCTACCAGTGTACCCCAGCTCTTGCCTACCATGGCGTAGTTTTTACAGCTCCAGCTGCTGCCGATTTCATAGGCATCGAGCTTCTGCCCGGTTACGGGGTCGGAGTAGAGTTCGTCAATGCGGCTCTTATCTTTCGACCAGTTGAAGGTGGTGGTCCAGCTGAATCCTTTCGGATTGCGGAAGATATCGGCAGATAACTGGATTTCTACTCCCTTGTTGCTGATTTTACCGGCATTGATGTACATGGCGTTATATCCGGTGGCAGTGGAAAGGTTGGCTTGCATAATCTGGTCGGTAGTGGTTTTCTGATAATACGCACCGTCGAAGTGGATGCGGTTATCGAGGAAGTTGGCTTCCAGACCGATTTCCCATGTTTTCACCATTTCAGGACGCAGGTTTTGTGCGGGGTAGGTGGTGGGGTTGTAATACAGGGTGGTTCCATCGAACGGAGCCGACAATACTGAGTAATACGCATTGGATACGTAGGGGTCGGTAGCGTTACCAATCTTTGCCCATCCTCCGCGGAGTTTCAGGAAGTTCAACCACTTGCCGTTGGTCAGCATCGGGAGGGTTTCGGTTACAATCCAGCTACCGCTGAATGAGGGGTAGAAGAAGGCATCCTTGATGGTAGAATCCCAGTCATTGCGTACGCTGATGTCGGCATACAGCTGGTTTTTCCATCCTAAAGACAGGTTGGCATAGACTGAATTTGAACGGCGGGTGTTATGGTTTTCTGATGTGTAGGCATTGCCTTTGGCATTGGCTACGGTGTATACACCTGGTACGGTCAGTTCGTCAGCTCCCAGCGTCTTGATTTCGTAAGTGTAGTCGCGATAGTTGGCTCCGGCAAGGGCGTTTACATTGAAATCGCCGAACTGCTTGGTGAAGTAAGCAATGAAGTCGGCATTGGTTTCGGTAGCACGGCGGTCATAGTCGCGGAAATATCCGTCAGGATAGTCAATGCTCCATTCTACGTTGGAGAGTTGGTTTGAATCGTAGTGGTCGAATCCGAGTCGTCCTTCAAACTTCAGCCAGTCGGTGGGCTTGATAAAGATAGAGGTCTTTCCGTAGAAACGGTCGCGCACGTATTTGTTCAGGTTGTGGTTGAGTACCCAATAGGGGTTTACGGTGTATGCCTGTTGCCAGTTGTAATGGGTATAGTTGCCAAACTCGTCTTTCTGGTCGTAGTTCTGTTTCAAGTCGTCCATGTCAATCTGACGGCCGTGCCACTGGAGTAGTGACTGCAATACGTTTCTCTGGTCGTAGCCTGTTCCCGGAAGGTTGTTGCTCTTGGTGCGGATGAAATTGGCTGCCAAGTTGAATTCAAGGTATTTGTTTACATCCATCCGGGTATTGACTGCAGCCGAATAACGTTTCTGGTCGGTGTTCGGGGTGGTACCCTTCTGGTCGCGGAAGCCGAGAGATACACGGGTGGAACTCTTTTCGGTGGTGGCGGTCAGTGAGATGACGTGGTTTTGTGAATAGCCGATGTTGAAGAAATCCTTGATGTTGTCGGGCTGTGAAACCCACGGAGTGGCTTGGCGTACACCATCGACTACGGGACTGTTATACTGCGGAATCATCAGTCCGATGTCGAGACGCGGACCCCATGATTCGTCGGCATTGTCATTGACTCCGTTTCCGGCACCATCATAATAAGAATAGCCATGCTGTACGGCGAAATCCTGATAGCTCATGGTTTTGCTATAGCCTGATGCTTTCCAGTCGAATTCGCTGCCGTAATAACCCTGACCGTATTTGTTCTGCAGCTTGGGCAGGTTGTAAATCTGGTCGACTGTGAAGCTGCCGTCGTAAGACACTTGTATGCCTTTGTCTTTCTTGCCCGACTTGGTGGTGATGAGGATGACTCCGTTACCGGCACGCATACCGTAGAGGGCAGCCGAACCTCCTTTCAACACGGAGATTGAGGCGATGTCTTCGGGGTTGATGTCGTTCAGACCCGAACCCAAGTTGACAGCAGAACCGGTTCCGTTATCGTTCTGGATGGGCACACCATCGACTACAATCAGCGGAGAGTTATCTCCGAAGGAAGAGTTACCGCGGATGACAATGTTCTGTGAAGCACCTACCTGTCCACCTTGTGAGGTAATCTGGATACCTGCCACCTTACCCGAAAGGGAGTTGGCTACATTCAGCTGACCGGCTTGGGTGATTTCATCGGATTTTACTTCCTGCAGGGCATATCCCAGGGCTTTCTTCTCGCGCGAGATACCCATGGCGGTTACGACGACCTCATCGAGGGTCTTGGCATCGGACTTCAATACTACCTGGAGGGTTCCCGGCTGGATGGTTACTTCCTGAGATACCATTCCTACATAGGAAATAATCAGGGTGGTAGCCGAGGATGGTACATTGGGGATGGTAAAGTCTCCCATGATTCCGGTGATGGTTCCTGTGTTAGTACCTTTAACTAATACCGACGCACCGATTACGGGTTCGCTGTCGTCGGCGGAAGTTACGACACCTGTCACTGTGACAGTTTGCGCCATTGCCAGACTCCAGCTTATAAAGAAACTGGCTAACAGTATTAACATTCTCTCTTTCATAAAGACTCTTTTTTAATTATACAATAACAATCATTAGATTTTCTAAGCATCTTTTCTCTTTCTTTATCGCAAAGGTAACTATATTTTCTAAAAACAAACAAAAATTCAATAAAAATAGTGATTCGCTATCGTTTTTATAGATATAAATCAATGAACGGACGGGGTTTGATATAATAAAATGAATATTTATGCCTGTTTTAAATAACAAAAAGGAACAAAAAGAGGGGTGTATGATTTTTTAGTGTGATGGTATTAACATGTGTTTGCTGTTTGAAACAATTATATGGTATGTATGATTATGTCAGAGGAAAGCAGGGAAAGGCTGATGGAAGGTAAATAGTGTATCGGGGAAGGAGGAAATAAAAAAGAATTTGTCAAAAAGGTATGGTGATGGCTTTTTTTATGTAAATTTGTCGGGTAAAACAAAGAAAAATCAAACATGCATACCAGACAAGAACAAAAGGAAGCCTTCGGGCGGTTGCTTGACGTGCTTGATGAATTGCGCGTGAAGTGTCCTTGGGACAGAAAGCAGACGAATGAGAGTCTGCGCCCCAATACAATAGAAGAGGTGTATGAATTGGCCGATGCGCTGATGAAGAACGACCGGATGAATATCTGCAAAGAACTGGGCGACGTGTTGCTGCACGTGGTGTTTTATGCCAAGATAGGAAGTGAAACGGGAGACTTTGATATAAAAGATGTGTGCGACAAGTTGTGCGACAAGCTGATTTTCCGCCATCCGCATGTGTTCGGTGAGGTGAAGGCTGATACGGCTGAACAGGTTACCGAGAACTGGGAACAGATTAAGCTGAAGGAAAAGGACGGAAACAAATCGGTGTTGAGTGGGGTGCCTGATGCACTGCCTGCCTTGATTAAGGCTTACCGCATCCAGGATAAGGCGCGTAATGTGGGTTTCGACTGGGAAGAGCGTACGCAGGTATGGGAGAAGGTGAAAGAGGAAATTGCCGAATTTGAGCAGGAAGTGGACCGGATGGACAAAGAGAAAGCGGAAGCTGAATTCGGGGATGTGATGTTCAGCTTGATTAATGCTGCCCGCCTGTATAAGATTAATCCGGACAATGCACTGGAACGTACGAACCAGAAGTTTATCCGCCGCTTTAATTACCTGGAGGCGCATACCATTAAGGAGGGACGTAACTTGAAGGATATGACGCTGGAGGAAATGGATGCCATCTGGAATGAGGCGAAGAAGCTGGAGAAGAATGAGGAATGAAGGATAAAGAATTACCTTTGCAAGCAGTTTATACAGTTGTCCCCTGCTTTTTTGTTTGTTGTTCTTTTATATTCTATGTGATTTGACGTTTTATCATTATTTAATCAAAATATAGCCATAAAATCAATCACATTTGAAAACTTTTCCTATATTTGCAGTATAGTTAGTTGACATTTTATCAGAATTAACCTTTTAAAATATAGTATCATGAACATCCAGAAAATCATGTCCTCTTTGGAGGCTAAGCATCCCGGTGAATCTGAATATCTTCAGGCAGTGAAGGAAGTTCTTCTTTCTATCGAAGATATATACAATCAACATCCTGAATTTGAAAAAGCTAAAATCATAGAAAGATTGGTAGAACCTGATCGTATCTTCACTTTCCGTGTGACATGGGTAGACGATAGAGGCGAGGTACAGACCAATCTCGGCTATCGTGTACAATTCAATAATGCGATAGGCCCATATAAAGGTGGTATCTGTCTCTTATACACATCTGACGCTGCCGA
>ERZ1027042.258-NODE-258-length-25930-cov-13.265043_pt1 | contig 25930 bp, 23 predicted proteins | sample MGYA00519435_ERZ1027042 | MGnify/ENA primary metagenome ERZ1027042 (study PRJEB26926, sample SAMN06164586) | human gut metagenome | biome: ENVO:00009003; feature: ENVO:2100002; material: ENVO:00002003 | host: Homo sapiens | place: USA | collected 2012 ...
CGACAACTCTGATATCTTATCATGTTTGTCATTGTTTGTCAACAACTTTTTTCATCATCATGACCACCAACCATCACTCAGCTTCCTGCCAGTGCCTGTATCAGTGTCCTCGTCACGAGTCAGCTTAGATATAATATCACGCAGACAACCTAAAGTCAACAAAAACTTTACATTTTATTTGCAAAAATATAAGCACCACAAGATATTGTTCCCTGGGTGCTTACAAACCACAATTCAATCATAAAAACGAAAGCAGAATCGTCAGTATTAAATTATTTTCGTATAGCCATTGCAGAATTTCCGACTGATATACCGCATCAATCACAACACTCCCGGCTTCTGTCGCTGCCCCCATTGCTGCAAACGCAAATACCAACCATACCAGCAACAGTCCTTTGATCAATCCGGCAATTCCCCCAAGCATATGATTTACTTCTCCTATTACGGGCAGTTTTGCCACCAGATCAATCGCAGTGGCAATCAGATGAAAGGCGATCACCGTAATCAGCATAACAATAACAAATGCAATCGCTTTCATGGCAAGGGATGATGCTTTTGACGCAATTGTATTATACAGTCCGCTTTGTTCCATCCAGCCATCCGCAAGTTTATGTGTATCCCCTATCTGGTTCCATACGTTTGCCGGCAGTTTCATTCCCAGACCGCTGAGATCTTTCTGTTCCTGCGTGTTTTGTTCTTCTGTACTTTTTTCTTCTCCTGCCACGGCATTTTGCAATTTCTCTTTGCAATTCTTTTCAATTCTGGTATCCAGGCCTGTGTGTTCTGTCATCCAGTCTGCAACATACGGCGTTGCAAACGTAACAAAAAACAGAATCAGTATCCAGGCAGCCATTGAATAAACCACACGCAGGAAACCACGGAAGAATCCCCAGACAATATTTCCGGCAACAAGTAATACAACCAGTATCAATAACCAGTTCATTGTAATCGTACCTCTTCTATTTCTCCGTTTAATACCAATGTATAATTCTGACCATCCAATCCCGACAATACGTTATAAAGCTGCCGGTCAAACGTATAACGGAATTTACGGATGCTGTGTATGGTAAACAATTCACAGTTATAATCATCCCGGACACATATTTCATTATTATCGAGGAGCTCGATTCTGTTGTATGCGATCTCTGTATCATTCTCCATGACCGTTTTACCATTCATGTCATAGACTTTTATGTGCCAGCTGTTTTCTTTTTTGGTATCGCTGTATGAAATACCGACATATTTATTATTATAGAAGACACTCTGTATCTCCCGTTTAAACTTTATCTGTTTTTTCGGCGCAGGTTTTTGTGCTCCGTCAAACCAGATCAGTCCGGCATCGCTGATCGCGAGAAGTTTTCCGGATTCGGTATAAACCAGTTCCGATATCATCGTATTTTTGTAACTGTACGTTCCCACATTGTTGTCGATTTCATTCTGCCCAACCGAACCAAAGTTATAGAAAGTAACCGTGGAACAGGTTTTGCCCTTTGTCACGTCGAGCATATCTACTGCCAGTTTCTGCGCATCCGGAGCCAGCGCAATATCTACAGGAAAACTTCCTTTTTCCTGATAAAATTCACCACTGGCAAGTTCCTGTCCCTTTTTGTCATAAAGCCGTACATACGAGACATCATCCTCCTTCATCAGCACAGCCACCGTTCCCTGACGGGCAACACATACACGTTCAATCGGTGTTGCCGTTTCGATTTTCTTTACCAGTCCGCGTTCCGACATGATATAAATGAATGTCCCTCCACGATCATAAACCGCAAGATACTGTTCACACACGGAAAGTTCCGGCGCAGTCATTTCATAAGACTGGTTCCAGATCAGCCGGTCATCTGTATCGTGACACACGATTCCGTCATTATCATATTCCAGTATTTTTCCCTGGAACATCTTATATCCCGTTGCCGCACTGTCCTTTCTCTCCGCCGATGCCTGCACCTCAAATCCTGAATATGTGCGAAGTGCAGACCAAAGTTCTACAAAAATCACTGCTGCTACAACAGTAACGATCACAAGTGCCGTTCTGCGGGCTATTTTATGCCTGTGTCTCCTGATTTTTTCTTCCAGTTCCTCCAGGTCTTCCTGACTTGTCTCTACGGTTTTAAATTCCGTTTTTTCAGCCACCGATTTTTCTCCTTTTCGCTTACGTTTCTATCATTATAGCATTGCAGTCCCCGTTACGGAAGTAATAATTTCTGCCCAACCCTGATATCATCCGAATCTTCCAGATCATTCGCCTTTTCAAGCTCTTTTAATTTTTTCATTGATCCGTATGCCTGTTTACAGATTCCGCTCAACGTATCCCCCTGTTGTACCACATAATAATTTTGTGTATTTTCTACCGCCACAGGTTTTTCTTTCTCCTCTGCCGGCTGTGTGGAAGGTGCCGCTTCCTCTGCCTTTTTCACCGCTCCCGCCGGAACCTCCTCAATCGGTATCAGCTGCATGGGTTCACTGATGGTTTCCGTACTCTTTGCGCTCTCCGTCTGTTCTTCCACTATATTTTTTTCAGTTCCCACCAGGACTTCTGCCGGTTGTGACACATGGCGGAATTTTTCCCCTATCGTCTCCACGGTCTGCTCCAGACCCGGAATATGAATTCGCTGCTGCCAGATTCCGACCCCGGCCAGAACCAAAAGCAACGCGATTGCGGCAGCCATCGCATACGACGTTGGTTTGCGTTCGCTCTTTGAACTGCTGCATTCTTCTTTTTCGTTCTCTTTTTTGCTCTCCGTCAGAATCTCCGGAAGCATCTGCCGGGTTCCACGTCTCGGCAGTTCAATCGTCACATCCGGGATCCGTATCTCATGCAGTTCCCTTGCATAATAGATATAAAACCCGTTTTTCGGTTGCAGCCGGTTGCCTTTATGCAGATAAAAGTATTCTTCCCCCTCCATACTGTCCATAAGGAAAAGAACCTGATGTGCACCTCCGAACTGTTCTCTGTGGATAGCTTCCAGTTCTGCTGTCAGGCGTGGTGGATATCCTTTACAATCCAATGCCCATCCGACAATAATGGAATTCTCATAAGATCTCTTAATCTCACGGAATACATCCGACCACGCATGCGTTCCCCATCTCGGCAGATTCTGTGAAAATTCCATATCCCTTACCGGAATGGCAGCCTCTACAAAGGTCATATATACACCCTGCTCGCACTCTGTATGCCCCATAAAGATAAACACTCTCCGCTCCTCATAAGTTTCTTCATGCACCCTGGCATACGCCGCATTTTCTATGTAAATCCGATCCCCCTCTGCCGGTGTTCCGATCTGTCTGATATTTTTCAGGTCACGTCCCGGTCCTTCTGCAATATCTATCATATCCTGCCTCCTTATCCGTTTTTCCAGAATATAGTATCACCACCATCCGGTAGAATTTTGGAAAAACCTGACAGGCATGAAAAAAATCGTACGACACTACCGGACATATTTCCAGACTTCAGGCAAAAAAAGACTGCCATATCCTTCGATACGACAGCCTCCTTTGTACTTGCTGTATTATTTTGCAAAAGCTTTTACTTTTTTGTAAATTCCTTCTGCGTCCAGTTCATATTTATGAATCAGCTCAACCGCCGGTCCGGATTCTCCAAACCGGTCATTCACGCCGATACGCATCATCTTTGTCGGTGCCTTTTCACACAATACTTCCGCTACCGCGCTTCCAAGTCCACCGATTACGGAATGTTCCTCAACGGTTACGACTTTCTTCGTCTTTGTTGCAGATGCAACAACCAGTTCCTCGTCAATCGGCTTGATGGTATGGATATTGATTACTTCTGCAGAAATTCCATCTTTCTCCAACATCTTTGCAGCTTCTAAGGACTCTGACACTTCCAGTCCTGTCGCAAAAATGGTTACATCCGTACCTTCTTTTAATACGATTCCTTTTCCGATCTCAAACTTGTAATCCTCTCTGTCATTGATCACCGGCACTGCCAGACGTCCAAACCGAAGATACACCGGTCCCACATGATCATATGCTGCATGTACTGCTGCGCGTGCTTCCACATCATCCGACGGGTTGATCACTACCATACCAGGAATCTCACGCATCAGAGCCAGATCCTCCAGACACTGATGGGTAGCTCCGTCTTCTCCGACCGAAATTCCTGCATGGGTAGCTCCGATCTTTACATTCAGATGTGGATAGCCAATGGAGTTGCGAACCTGCTCGTAGTTACGTCCGGCTGCAAACATTGCAAAAGAACTGATAAACGGAACTTTCCCACAGGTAGATAATCCTGCAGCAATACCTGTCATGTTGCACTCTGCGATACCGCAGTCCCAATGGCGCTCCGGAAATTCTTTCTGGAAAATACAGGTTTTGGTAGCACCTGCCAGATCTGCGTCGAGCACGATGAGATTCTCATGCTCTTTTCCAAGTTCTACCAATGCATTTCCATAGCTGTCTCTGGTTGCAATTTTCTTTACTTCTGACATAATGCTTCACCTGCTTTCTCAAGATCTTTCATAGCGATTTCGTACTGCTCGTCATTCGGAGCTTTTCCATGCCATCCGGCTTCATTCTCCATAAAGGAAACTCCCTTTCCTTTGATGGTCTTTGCAATAATGGCAGTCGGCTGACCTTTGGTCTTCTTCGCTTCCTCAAATGCTGCACGGATCTGGTCGAAATCATTTCCATCAATCACGATCGTGTGGAAATTAAATGCCTCAAACTTCTTATCAATCGGATACGGAGAACATACTTTGTCAATCTCCCCATCAATCTGCAGATTATTATTGTCTACAATCACTACCAGATTGTCCAGCTTCCGGTGTCCTGCCCACATAGCAGCCTCCCAGATCTGTCCCTCCTGAATCTCACCATCTCCGGTCAAGGTGTATACACGATAGTCCTTGTGATCAAATTTTCCGGCTGCTGCCATACCTACTGCAGCAGAAACTCCCTGCCCCAAAGATCCACTGGACATATCAACGCCAGGAATATGCTTCATATCCGGATGTCCCTGCAGATACGAACCTGTATGGCGCAGTGTCACAAGATCTTCCTTCGGGAAAAATCCGCGCTCTGCAAGTGTGGAATAATAAGCCGGTGCTACATGTCCTTTGGACAATACAAAACGGTCACGATCCTCCATCTTCGGGTTCTTTGGATCAATATTCATCTCTTCGAAATACAGATATGTAAAAATATCTGCCGAAGACAGCGATCCGCCCGGATGACCGGATTTTGCGCTGTGCACTGCCGTTACAATGCTCTTACGGATTTCATTCGCAAGCTTTTCCAATTCTAAATGATTCATTATTTGTCCTTTCCTCCTTTAAACACAAGAATAGCTATATATTTATAATTCTGTTCTCCCCTGCAATGCACGCAGAAGAGTTACTTCATCGATATATTCCAGATCTCCGCCAACCGGCACTCCGCTGGCAATCCGTGTCACTTTAATCCCTGTCGGTTTGATGAGTTTGCTGATATACATCGCTGTTGTCTCACCTTCCAGACTGGAATTCGTTGCAATAATCACCTCATCCACATCTTTTTCCAGACGCACCATCAGTTCCTTCAGCCGGATATCGTTCGGACCGATTCCAAGCATGGGGGAAATTGCACCATGCAACACATGGTAGACCCCGCTGTATTTTCCGGTTTTTTCATAGGCAACCAGATCACGGGTATTCTCCACTACCATAATCGTCTTGTGATCTCTGGAAGTATCACTGCAGATCGGACAGATTTCCTGATCTGTCAGGTTAAAACAGCACTTACAGTATTTTACGTTTTTCTTTGCCGAAACAATCGCCGAGGCCAGTGCATCCACGTGGTCCTGCGGCATATTTAAAATATGAAATGCCAGCCGCTGCGCAGATTTGGCTCCGATTCCGGGAAGTGCAGACAATTCCTCAATCAATTTCGCAATCTCATGACTGTAATAATCCATATTTAGAACGGAAGTCCTCCGCCCAATGCACCGGTAATCTGTGACATGGACTGCTGGGAAGCTTCATCGATTTTACGCATTGCCTCGTTGGTTGCTGCCATGATCAGATCCTCGAGCATCTCAATATCATCCGGATCCACTACTTCTTCTGCCAGTTTTACCTTTGTCACCTCATGCTTGCCGGAAACCGTCACTTCCACGGCTCCGCCTCCTGCTGCTGCCGTAACTTCCTGTTCCTCTAAATTCTTCTGCGCCTCTTCCATCTGCTTTTGCATCTTCTGCGCCTGTTTCATAATATTCGCCATATTTCCCGGCATACCGCCAGGGAATCCACCTCTTTTTGCCATGTGGGGTCCTCCTGCTTTCTAATTTCAGTTATTTACGAATCTTGTATTATCATACCATTAGAAGTTCTCTTCCTCAATATCAAAATTGATTAATTGCCGCAAATCCGGTACCGTATTGGCTGCGCTGCGTCCTCCTTCATTTAAGCGGAGCTGTACTTCTACCTGCTTTGCACACCGCTGCGCAATCATTTCTTTCAAATGATCAATACACCCTGCCTTATTGTCGCTTAGATAGGCAAAAGCGTTGGCATCGTCAAACACCAGGAGCAGTTCTCCCGCCGGTCCAAGCGTCGGCACCGCCTGATTCAAATACTGTCTGGTGATGCCTCCCATCTCCGAAATGACCGATCGCCAGTTGTTCATCACCTGTTTAATGTCCTCCGGAATGGCTTTGGGAAGCTGTGTTTTCTCCGGTGCCTGTGCCGCCGGAGCCTGCGTGCCACCTGCTGCCGGAACTGCTGCACTCTGTGGTGCCGCCGAAACAAATGCCCCGCTTTCTAATTTCTGCTCCATATCATCCATACGCTCATTGAGTGCCGACAGATCTTTTTCCATCTGTGGACGGCAAAGCTTGATAATTGCAATCTCCAGCAGGATGCGCTTCTGTGCCGCATACCGGATCTGGCTGGACAGTTCCGAGAAAATCCGGATATACCGGATCAGTGTTTCCGGCTCCACCATCTGTGCCTCTTCTTTCAGGGCTGCCAGATGATCTGCCGACATATCCAGCACTTCCTCCATGTCATCCGCACTCTGGATGAGCAAAAGATTTCTCATGTACCAGGTAAAATCGTTCACCATCTGTCCCAGTTCCCGTCCCTGATCCACCAAATGATCCACCGTCCGGATGGCACCGGTCACATCTTTTGCCAGCACCTGGCGCAACAGTGCGGAAAACACTTCCGTATCCACTGCACCGAGCACTTCCAGCACATTTTCATAGGTGAGTTTTTCCCCCAGATGAAAAGCAATACACTGGTCGAGCAGACTCAGCGCATCACGCATCGAACCGTCCCCGGCTTTTGCCACATAACGCAGTGCGCGCTCCTCGACATCCACCTGTTCGGTACGCATCAGTTCCGCCAGACGATCGGTAATGGTATCAATGGAAATCCGGTGAAAATCATATCTCTGGCAGCGGGACAGAATCGTAATCGGGATCTTGTGTGCTTCCGTTGTCGCAAGAATAAAAATCACATATGCCGGCGGTTCCTCCAGCGTCTTGAGCAGCGCGTTGAATGCGCCTGCCGACAGCATATGCACCTCATCAATAATGTAAACCTTGTATTTTCCCTCTGTCGGGCGGTAAGATACTTCTTCCCGGATCTGCCGGATATTGTCCACGCCGTTGTTCGATGCCGCATCAATCTCTATGACATTCATAGAAGTCCCGGCGGCAATGCCCTGACATGCAGGGCATTTTCCACAGGGACTTCCGTCTACCGGGTGTTCACAATTTACTGCTTTTGCAAAAATCTTTGCAACTGTCGTCTTTCCGGTACCCCGGGTACCGCAAAACAAATAAGCATGTCCTATGCGATCGGCTTTGATCTGGTTCTTTAATGTTGTAACAATGTGTTCCTGTCCTTTGACATCTTCGAATTCCTGCGGACGGAACTTACGGTATAAAGCCGTGTAAGACATTTTTCTTCTCCTTTTTGCCGGATATCAGGAAATTTAATCTCCAAAACTGATACCGATCCGTTTTGCCTCCTGAATCATCTGACTGTCCGGATCAACCGTCTTTAACTTGCCTGCCACCTCTCCAAGCGGCACACATTTGGTCTTGTTGTTGATCATGGCGATCATGCAGCCAAATTTTCCATCCATAATTGCTTTGGCAGCGGCAGATCCAAGACGGGTACATAATACTCTGTCGTATGGACACGGACTGCCGCCACGCTGTGTGTGGCCCGGAACCGCAACGCGGACTTCCACACCGCATTTCTCCTGAATCTGATCTGCAATCTCATAAGAAACCGATGGATACCTGCGGGATGCAACTTTTGCCTTGTACTGCTTCTTGGTAAGCTGTGCATCGTCTTTGGAGATTGCACCTTCTGCAACTGCAAGAATCGTAAATCCTTTTCCGTCTTTTGTACGCTTATGAATCGCATCCACGACCTTATCAATATCATACGGAATCTCCGGGAGCAGAATAATGTCGGCACCGCCTGCCACTCCTGCATACAGGGTAAGCCATCCTACTTTGTGTCCCATCACCTCTACAATAAATACACGGTTGTGGGAAGCAGCCGTTGTATGGATGCAATCGATAGTCTCTGTCGCTATATTAATTGCACTCTGAAAACCGAATGTCACATCTGTTCCGTAAATATCATTGTCAATGGTCTTTGGAAGATGAATAATATTGAGTCCTTCCTCGCGAAGCAGATTGGCTGTCTTCTGTGTACCGTTACCACCTAAGATAACCAGACAGTCGAGTCCGAGCTTACGGTATGTGGACTTCATGGCCTCTACCTTGTCCAGACCGTTTTCATCCGGCACACGCATCTGTTTGAATGGCTGGCGGGAAGATCCGAGAATCGTTCCACCTCTGGTAAGGATTCCGGAAAAATCCGAGGCTGTAAGAATTCTGTACTGTTCATAGATCAGCCCTTTGTACCCATTTTCAAATCCATAAATCTCCAGTTCGTCTACATTCGTAGTAAGTCCCTTTACAACACCACGCATGGCTGCATTTAAAGCCTGGCAGTCTCCGCCGCTGGTAAGCATTCCGATCTTCATCATGCACGTTTCCTCCTGCATATTCTCTTATTGTGTACCAAATGTTTCACATACACATTTGTATTATAGTATAATTTTTGTCCGTTCACAAGATAAGCGACTTGAAAAATGTATGTAAATTCTGTATACTATGTAAGGAGCACATCGCATGAGAGTTCCGCTCCGCGGAAGCGATGTACGTAGGAGATATAGCTTACGCTATACCTCAAGGAGCACATCGCATGAGAGTTCCGCTCCGCGGAAGCGATGTACGTAGGAAATTCATCGGAGATGAATTTCAAGGGAGAGTTGTCCGAGAGGTCGAAGGTGCCGCACTCGAAATGCGGTTTGCGTCGAATAGACGCAACGTGGGTTCGAATCCCATGCTCTCCGCTCACTTTTTAAACAAAAACAGCACCGCGGTCTTCACCTGCCCGGTGCTGTTTTTATATGTCAATGACGTCCCCTGTTATTTCCACGCCGATCCGTCATGTCACGCTTTTCGCGGAAATCACGGCTCCGATGCTCACGGGAATCGTTTGCTCTGTTTCCATCCGCACGGCTTCCATGATCCGCATCGCTGTTTTTGGCGGATGACGGTCTCTCTTTTTTGCGGCCGATATATACGTTCCATTTCATATAGGCTTCCTGCGCATTGCGGGATTTGTAGATTACATTGCGTTCCTCCCCTACAATATCCGTAATACTGTACCAGCCTTTGTCATACTGGAATTCCGCTGTCTTTCCTTCAAGTTCTTTATTTCCAAGTACAAATTTATGTATTGCCTGCTGTGGCTGCTGCTGTGCCATCCTATCCCTCCTTTTTTCCTAATACATACTCCACGGCCTGTCTCAGTTTTTCGTCTTTTTTCGTTTCCTCCGTTCCCTGAAGTGCCTCTGCCTCTTCCCTGGTAAACAATTCCCGCAGTTTTACCTGATGGTTTTCTACCGGAATATAAGATACTCTGGATTTGTCGAATACCGGGCGCAGCACATAGTACGGAATTTTTCGCTCCCTGCGTGATGCGGAGAGCGAAACAATATTTTCTACCTGACAGACTCCCTGTGTTTCACTGTATATGATCTGTTTTTTTTCAAACATTCTGTCACCTCTGAAAAAGATAAAATTATCATATCACAAGAAAAAAGTTTTGACAAATGCCCCAAAACATTTTACGCTTGTCCCAGGGAGGAAATTGTATATGTGGATTCTATTTGCATTTGGGTCAGCTCTGTTCGCCGGACTGACTTCCATACTGGCGAAATGCGGTATCAAAAATACCGATTCCAATGCAGCTACGGCGATCCGTACCATTATTGTACTTATTTTTTCATGGATCATGGTATTTCTGGTCGGGGCACAACACGGCATCGGAAGTGTTTCTGCCAAAACCTGGACATTTCTGATCCTGTCCGGACTTGCCACCGGTGCTTCCTGGCTGTGCTACTTCCGTGCACTGCAGATCGGAGATGTGGATAAGGTGGTGTCTGTCGATAAATCGAGTGCCATCCTCTCCATTCTTCTCGCTTTTTTCTTCCTGCATGAGAGCATCAGCCCACTGAAACTTCTATGCGTGGTGCTGATCGGCGCGGGAACCTACCTGATGATCACGAAAAAGGAAACCTCTTCTGAGAATTCCGGGAAAAAAGGCTGGAGCTGGTTGTTCTACGCGCTTGGCTCTGCCGTCTTTGCCAGCCTGACTTCTATTCTGGGAAAAGTCGGCATTGAAGACATTGATTCCAATCTGGGAACTGCCATCCGTACCATCGTCGTGCTGATCATGGCATGGATTGTCGTGTTTGTCACGAAAAAGCAGGACAGCGTGCGCACGATTGATCACAGGGAACTTGGCTTTATCTGCCTGTCCGGTCTTGCCACCGGTGCTTCCTGGCTGTGCTATTACCGCGCATTGCAGGATGGTCTGGCAAGTGTCGTTGTGCCGATCGATAAGCTGAGTATTCTGGTTACCATTCTGTTTTCTTATCTTGTATTTCATGAGAAACTTGGAAAAAAAGAAGCCGGGGGGCTGGTACTGATTGTGGCGGGAACGCTTGGGATGCTGGTGTAGTATCCCTTGCTATGCCCTTCAGGCGCACCAACCAGACAATATTTACCAGCTCAATCCACAATCAACACGGTCTTACCTTCAAACGCAACTCCATATTCTTTGATCTGACTATCTGTAATCCCTTTCATTTTCAGTTCTTCACTGTATTTTCGTTCCCTGATCTGTGCAATTGCAGACTGCGCGGTCTCTTCGAGACTTTTTCCCTTTCTTGCGCTTCGTACTTTAAATTCCAGAATCACAGCATTATACTTTCCCGGATGTTTTGGCTCCAACATAATATCATATCTGCCAAAGCCGCTTTCCCGATTTGACCTCAGATAATACCTGTCCCGCAAATCAACCAGCAGACCTAAAACAAACCCGTGATAAAAACGTTCCGGTTCAGCCCCGGAAGCCCGGTCTCCGGTATCAAAATAGCTGAATGTCTGTAATGCAATACGGTTCATATATTCATTCATCGCATCCACATCCCCAGCAACCATTGCCTTAACAAAATCGTTGTAATCCGGCTGTACCGGGGCAAACCAATCGTGAATCATTCTCTGAAACATAAGCTTTACTTCAAGATTGGTAAGTGCAAGCTGATATTTCGGTTCCGTTCCTTCCGGAATATCCTGATATTTTTCATAAGACAAAACCTTTAAATATCCGCCTGCGAGTAAAAGGCTCCATACCGCCTTTTCATTACCATCCAGTTGATTATATACAATCTGTTCATCTATTTCCGACCAGATACATTCCCCACATAATAGTTTTTCAAATTTTTCTTTGATCAGGCGGTTTCCTTCACGAACCAATTTTCCGACAAGACTATTTGCGCTTGTGTTTGCCCAATAGGTTGTATACTGCTTTGCATCCAGATAATTTAAAATCGACCACGGATTATAGATATCTTTGTGGGTTCCAAAAATAAATCCGTCATACCATCTTTTTACCTCATTTTTTTCGTTTTCCAGTCCGAAACCTTCTAGCGCAGAAAACACTTCCTGCTCCGTAAAACCAAAGGATGCAGCATATTCATTGGATGTTGTAGTAACCACTTTTAAATTATTCAGGTCTGAAAAAATGGATTCCTTACTGACCCTCGTAATTCCTGTCATAATTCCACGCTCTAATGCCGGATTGGTCTTAAATGTCGCGTTAAACAGACTTCTTGTGAATGTCACAAGCTGCTCCCAGTATCCATCTACAAAAGCTTCCTGCATTGGCGTGTCATATTCATCTAACAGAATAATTACTTTTTTACCGTAATATTTATACAAAAATCCTGACAGATAATATAAAGAAAGTGTTGCATCTACATACTCCATATCAGTCATGATTTTTTTATACAACTTTACTTCCGTATCCCGTAGCTTTCCACTTTCCGTTATAAAGTCGTATTTGACATAAAGCTGCGCAATTAATTCACAGATCTTTTTTTCTGCCAGCTGATACGTGGGTTCCTTCACATTTGCAAAAGACAGGCTAATGACCGGATACGTTCCCTGTATATTACGGTACTTCTTATCCTCCCAGATTTTTAAATCCTCAAACAGATCCGAACGTCCGGAATATTCCACGGAAAAGAACTGTTCTACCATACTCATGGTCAAAGTTTTACCCAAACGTCTTGGTCTTGTGATCAGAGTAACACTGTCCCCACAATCCCACCATTCCTTTATAAAATCCGTTTTATCAACATAAAAATAATGATTTTCAATTAATGTGGAGAAGTCCTGTATTCCGATTGCTATATTTGCAGACATTTGCAGTCACCCCCTGTCTTTGCCTTTTTTCATATATTATACCCTATCCTTAAATGATTGAAAAGCAGGCTTTGGGGTCATTACAAATATAGTTTCTTTTAGGAAACGCTCACTGCATGAAAATTTCATAAAAAATTAGGCTCTAAAATAAATGTTGGGTTAACGAATTATATTTGACTAAACTTTCCCAGCAGATATTCCCGAATAAAGCCTGAATAAATGCGGTTTGGGAAGCAATCCATTCGGTTACTTTACTTTTCAGTACAGATGTGATATCTGCAGAAAACGTTGATATATGTTCCACAAACAGAGCCATAAGGCTCCGCAGTGCATTGGTTAAATCCATGTCCTGGATATCTTCACAGTACATGAAAAACAGTTCACCATATGTTTTTTCGTCATTCTGGTTCCGACGGAGCCATTCCAGAATGATATATCGTGTAAATACAATGGTTGTATGGCTTACCATTGCACCATAATTACGGCTCTGGAATCCCGAACCTAATTTCAAAAAAGATTTTGATGCCTTGAAAAAGCATTCAATTGACCATATGCCGATATTTTAGAAATGCCGATAAAATTTCTGTAAGATTCCATGCCTGACCCAATATCAGGCATGGTTAATAAACTATCGGCATTTATTTTAATCCACAAAGCCGCTTGATAGCATCTTCGTCATTGGCATACTTGAACACCACATCATCCTTAAAGACGGATCTGTCGCTATCGCTAAGCTTATGCAGTGCTTCCCTCTTCATTTCTTCAGTAACCTTAGCGTAGAAACGAGTCGTTTCTATATTCGAATGACCAAGCCATTCAGATATAGTAGGGAGAGGCACCCCCGCCTGATACAGGTGCATTGCCCTCGTCCTTCTGAAAAGATGCGAATGCAGATGGACTAGATCCGGATTGCTTTTGCGAACCTCTGTTTCACATCCTGCAAGTATACGGCTGACATTATCACTGGACATTTTGTTTCTCCGGCCATTTCGGAAAGAATAAAACATCAGATTCTCCGAAGTCTTGTCTGGATGATATTTTTCGCAGTAATCTTCAAACCGGCTCCATATTTCCTTGGATAAGGGTGTAATCCTATGTTTCTTTCCTTTTCCGTAGAAATGGACATCAGCCTCCCCGTTGGATGTCGCTTTAATATCAAGGAGTTTTAGTGACAATACCTCATTTATCCGTGCACCGCTTTCATACAGAAGCGACAGGAGAAAACGATCTCTTACAGCTTCACGATTGCTATCTGTACTTTTAAGAACCAGGTACACATCATTAACTGAAAGCCATGTAAAATCGAGAATCCTTTCATCATCAACATCGCTTATCTCGCGGATTGTCTCATACGCATCAAGGGAGATAGCGTTCTTTTTATAAAGGTACTTGCAGAATCCCCGTAGATCTGATAGGCGATGGTTTATGGTCGATGCCACGTTATTGCGTTCAGATTTCGGCCAAGCCATGAATTCTACTATGTTTTTCTGGCTGAAGTCAGATGACTGCATCGTTAGGACAGTCACCTTTTGTTTTGATTCAAGGTATGTCACAAACAGATTTATGCTATATCTGTACGAGTCAATTGTGTCTTTATCGCGATTCCTGACACCCGGAAGGTAGATTCTCATAAATTCACCCATAAGCGATACAAGGCGTGGATCTTTAGCTTTAATCCTCATCTTCCGGAACCCCCTTTCCATAAACCTGGGAAAGGAGAGCCCAGTTTACAGCTTTGGACTTGCGCAGATTCTCTGGAAGAAGGTGGATATAATAAAGCGTTGATGTGAGTTCTGAATGCCCCATATATGCCGAAAGGTACGGCAATAATTCCATCACGTCCTTCCCATTGTTTATCCAGCGGATTATATTACGCGAAGCAAAAGCGTGCCGCAGATCATAAGGTCTTGGAGTCCCCTTCCATGAAATGCCACTCTTTGAGATCAGGTTCCTCCTTATCTGGTTGTACCACGATGCTTCGTATGGTGTGCCGTCCCATTTTTAAAAGAACCATTGCCTCTTTCCTGCTACGGAATCGTATTTCTGACAGAGCGTGCGCATATCCTCTGACATAATGATGTGCCGATCCTTGTGCCTCTTGGACTGCCGTATATAAACGTCTCCTGTAATCAGGTTTACATCCTCTGTTCGTATCGCAGGTGGTTCCTGTGGGCGAAGACCACAGCAGTAAAGTAACCGGCTATACACAGGAAGCACAATCTCTGGCAGATATCTTTTCCCACAGGTTTTGCCAACATATGAGTCAATCATTTTAAATAACCCGGAGAGTTCATCATCCGTAAACAGGTACGGATTGAAAGCTATGCGCTTTACTACATAGTCGTCATCCGGTATATAATCATCATATCCAAGGAAGTTCAGGTATTTCGTGTACTCCCGCAGGAGAGAGAGGAAGACGGATTTACTGTTGACAGTATAAGGATAATAAATGAGCCACTCGTCTACCATTTCCTGGGTAATGCGGGCAGACAGGGGATGGTTCTTTACACAAAAGTTTATAAATGGAGAAACCGAACTCCTATATGTAGCGGTGGCGTATCCAATGGACTGGCGATATTTCATCATCTCCTCAAATGCGTCATTGAGTTTTTTATCAAGGGTCATGCTCCAGCACCTCCCTCCAGGGATCCAGCACTTTCTGTATGTCCAAAATAGAACCCGCTGGTAATAGGCACATCCGAAAAATCCATTGCCACGAATGATATCTGGTGTGTATCGTGTGTGATGTACGGTTTATCCTCAATAATGGATTTGTGTCCCATCATCTGGGACACGGTTTCAATGGGAACTCCTCTTGACACCATAACCGTTTCAAAGGAACGCCGTAAACTATGGAATCCTCTAAATGCGATTTTGGATATGCCTGCTTTTTCGCAATACTTGTCAATCATACTGCCAAATTGAATATTCTTGTGCGATGTCACCGGAATATACAGCAGAAACACCACAGGATTGTGTGATATTGGCCCTGCGAAGCAGTTTTGCAATCTGGAGTTCCTTTAATGCATGAAAAAATTGATTTTCGGTATGGTCATTTGGTTTATCATAAAGTCAGCACCTTTCTTTTGCGTTTTGTTGTTGTGGTGACTTCATTATACCAGGGATCAGGTGCTTTTTTATGTCAATACACGAATTTATTCAATTATTTTGCTTGAAAATCAAGTGTTTACACCAGATTTACTGGTGGGAAAGTTGAGTATTTGATATTCGTTAACCCAACATTTTTATTATGATAAAAAGATCCTTTATAATAAGTCACATCTCTTTAAATGCATTCTCTGGTATGTCTTTCTGAATTGTTTTAAAATATTTTTTTATTTCTTTTACTTGCATTGGCATATATAATTGTCTTTCATCATTAATTTTATTTATCTGTTTTTTTAATTCAAGGACATTTTGTCTCTTTTTTTTCTGCGCCATTTTCATCATTGCCCAATATATATAATTAGTGTTAACAGCTATTTTTTTATTATCATCCATTCTTTGCAAATCATCAAATAACACAAATTCACTTTGATCATGCCGTGCTCTCTGCATTCGCTGAAAATTTGAAACTGGAAGTGTATGTCCTTTTCTTTTACGTTTTCTTACTGTTATAACTTTTTTCGTTCCCATTAGCAATTTTCTCCCTCTAATTTTACCCACTTATATATATCGAATGGAAAATAATATAAAAACTGATTAAGCAATCGCCCTAAGACATCCTGAATATCCATATAGTCCAAAAGATAGAGCATTTCTTTATCTTTTGGATTATATATAGTTACTCCAAATGTAAGTATCGGTCTCTCTTTGGTATAAATATCTTTTTGTGAATCATACTGTTTATAAACATTCCTTTTAAAGCATGGAATAACTGTTATAAAATCCTGCCATTTCCTTTTTTCATCTGCTTTATCATCATTTTTTCGCAGACTAGGTCTACAAATATCTTCATTCATCGATGCAATTAATGGACGTCCCGTATTAAATGAAGCTTCTATTAATTCTCCCCACTTTATTGCATCCATTTCATATTTTTGATAATCATCACTATCTAAACAGCACTGTTTATATTCATCATTTTTCATATTCCATTTTCGAAAATGTACTCTTATATCAACTTCTGTTTTCGTATTATTTTCCCGAAATACTCTGTGAAAGTTCGAACAAATACATTGTAAATATGCTTCAAAGAGATTATTAAACTCTTCATGCTTACATACTTTTTTCATATATTTTCTAGAAACCGCCAAACATTCTTTTTGATTGTTCAACAGAAAATTATAAATATTGTCAATTTCCCTAAAATTCTTAAATTTAGACGATCGACTAACACATAAGTTAAAGACATCCAGTTTCATAACTTCAAAGCGTTGTTGAATATTAGTTTCTATCTGAACAAAAGATTTTGTATGCTTTTTAAAATCACTTAGCATAGATTCCGTAATATAACATGCTTTTGATGATCTTCCATTTACTGTACTTAAGTTAAAATATCCCTGTCTTTTGCCCGACCAAATTGGCATTACAATCTTACGTTCCTGCTTATTTCTTTGCTGTGTATAAATACTAAAGTCTGTTTCAAAATGCATAGCATCATCTGAACTTCTTGCATATACGTCAATTGAATTCAAGTCCAAATTAAATACATAGCTGGCATAATTGTGCCGATATGGATGTTCTCCATTTTTTTCAGGCCACCCAATGCCTGAAACTAACGTAGTTAAAGAATGCTTATTATTGTACCAATTCACCACATCCCGATCATGTGTATGCCCACAAATATAAACATTTGCGTTACACCCATTTTCATTCAATAACAGATTTCGAAATGCATCCTCTTCTTTTCCATACAACCAGTTAATAGGATGGTGTGCCAATGCAATTGTCAGATTTACTTCCTTCCCATCTTTTTGTTCTGCATATTTTTTCTTCATGTCATCTAATTGAAATTGTCCAATTCGCAAATGCCTTTCATCTCTATCCCCAGTACAATTCCATGCTGTATTGAAACATAAAAAGCAAACCCTCAGTCCATTGATTTCCTCTACTTTTACACCATATGTTTCATCGAAAACCGTGACCACATCCTTTTCCGCATCAAAGACAGCTGCTATATCATGACATAGACTATTAAAATCATCAAATGACGTTTTTATGTATCTCCATCCATCAACTCCAAAACTATCTATATTTTTCTTATAGTTTTCCAAAATTTCATTATCCGAAGTATTTCTAACCTTGTCATGATTCCCTGGGACAATAAAAACTTTACAGATTTTTTTCTCCAATATGTTTTTTAATTCTTTAAAAAATCTTTTTACACTTTCTCTTGTTCTATAATTTCCCTGATGAACAATATCTCCTGTCACGACAATTACTACATGTTTTGATTTTTCCAATTCCACTTTGATGTCTTCCAATAAATTTTTCAATAATACAGATAAATGCCCATCTGTATTATCTATATGCAAATCTGAAAGATGTAACACTGTAAAATCATTCATAAAAACCCACCTCTTTTGTTTTGCACATTAAAATTAATTTTTTTAATGTGCAATATCTATTACCATTTTAATCACATACTCCTGTTCTTCCTTTGTAAGTGTCGGATAGAGTGGAAGACTGATTATATGGGAATAAACTTCTTCTGCATTGTTACAATGCACATCAGCATATCCATGCTCCTGGTAATACGGATGCATATAAACTGGAATGTAATGAACATTTACCGCGATCCCCTCATTCCGAAGCTGTTCAAACACCTTTCTTCTATCGCAGTTCTTAACCTGAATGATATACAGGTGCCATCCACTTTCTGTTTTCGGCAGTTGATACGGGGTAATAATATTTTCACAATCAGAAAATGCCTCATTATACCGCGCTACAATTTCCTTGCGCCGTGCCAAAAAACGATCCAGCTTTTTCATTTGGCTACATCCCAATGCGCATTGAATATCGGTAATCCGATAATTAAATCCCAAATCCAGTTGCTGATAAAACCACGGACCATCATTTCGTGTCATCAGCTTTTCATCTCTTGTAATCCCATGGCCACGGAATAATATCATTTTCTGATAAAATTCTTCATTATCGGTAACAATCATTCCACCCTCGCCGGTTGTGATTGGCTTTACCGGATGAAAACTAAACGTTGTCATATCAGATAAACTGCCAACTTTCTTTCCTTTATATACCGAACCAAGTGCATGCGCACCATCTTCAATGACAATCAAATGATGTTCATCTGCAATCTTATGGATCTCATCCATATCGCAAGGCTGTCCTGCAAGGTGAACAGCAATAATCGCTTTCGTCTTATCAGTAATCTTTCTTCTGATATCTTCCGGATCAATATTATAAGTTTTCGGATCAACATCTGCAAATACCGGAGTTCCACCACAATATAACACACAATTTGCTGATGCAGCAAAGGTTAATGGAGTTGTAATTACTTCATCTCCTGGTTTTATTCCTGCTGCATAACACGCCGCATGAAGTGCCGATGTTCCATTGGAGATTGCAACAGCATATTTTGCTCCAACATAATCTGCAACCATTTTTTCAAATTCTGCAATCTTCGGACCTGTTGTCAGATAGTCTGATCTTAATACATCTACAACTGCCTGTATATCATCCTCTTCTATTGTCTGTCTTCCGTATGGTATCATTTTCCATCTGCCTCGATTTCTATTGTTCTTTTTTCATTAAAAACCATGTTATATCATCCAATGGGAAATTATTATCCCTATGATAAACAAATCCATAATCTTCTAATTTACAATCTGGAAACATATCCAAAAATTCTCCCGCAAAATCCCTTTTAAATAAACGCTCTTTATTTCCTCTATAGGGAATTTCCACTGGACTTGGATTATAGTACTCTGCAATCAGTATATATTTTTTCGACGATGTATACAATTTTTCATAAACAGTTTTTAATTCATTCGGATTGATATGAATTAATACTCCCATCGTAAACGCCAAATCATATATATCATTTATCTCAACATCTAATATCGAATCATGAAATATTTTTACTGGCAAATTCGGATCGTTCTTCATAACCTCCACTGCTGTATCATTTATTTCAACAGCATTTAACTTCATCTGTGGATGTAACATTTTAATTGCCTTAAGATTTAATCCAATATTAGAACCATATTCTATACATGTTTGAACACCACTGGTCTTAGATAAAATATTACTCCAAAAAGCAATTTTTCCACTTAAGCATGTCTCCTCCGTATTCCTGCTTACATAATCATCTCCAAATGTACCCTTCCAAAAATTTTCCTGTTCTGTTTTATACATGTTCATTTCTCCCTAGTATACTCTACTCTTCATATATCAATATCTTAGCAATTCGTGTCGCGCCTTTTCCATCTACCATTTTTTGCATTCTCTCAGATCTGCTCTTACGCAATTGAAAATCTGCTCTATATTTTTCTAAATAAAACATTATATTTCCAACTATATCATCTACTCTGGCATCACCTGCATAATCAATTACACCATCTTCCTCGAACTGTCTGACATTGTACCATTGATTATCAGCAAATGAATAAGAAATCGTTGGCGTTCCACAAGCACATAACTCATATAATGTTGTTCCACCTGCTGAAATTGCAATATCTGCATTCTGCATATAAGCTTCTATGTTGTTTACTGCCTGATGAAATCTGATATTTACATATTTTTTATAATGCTTTACCAGTCTTCTGTAATCTGTATTATACATTCCACAAATGACATCAATATTTCGAAATTTATACAGATCAATGCAATTCAAAATAAGTTCAGAAACATGATAAGGATCACTTCCACCTGTTAACACCAGAAGCTTTTCTGGTTGTTCCGCTATTACTTTTTTCCCGCAGTTCCAGAAAACTGACTTCAAGGGAACATATTTTGTTCCCACATAATAATGCTTTTCTACCTGTTCTATTGGATAGTTAAACTTTTTCCAGTAGTTTGCATAACAAATAATAGCACCAACTGGATAATCAAACAAATTCATATCATCGATATAAACGGTTTTTACAGACTCGCTTAATTTAGCAAGATATTGTGGCGTAACCAAATAACTGTCTATCAGTAGCTTCTCTATCTGCTCGTTTTGAATCATTTGGCTTAACCCCTGAAGTTCCCCATCCATATCATTCCATTGCGTATGCAAAACAATGGCATCATACCCACGCTGTTTTAACAAATTTATCGCCTGCTCATCAGCAAGAATAAATGTTACCTGCTCTCCCAAGTCACGCAGTGCATCTGCAATGGAAAGGCATCGCATCATATGCCCCGTTGCGATTTGTTCATTCATATCTACTCTGATACATACCATAATTGTTTACTCTTATTATTTTTATGTTTACTATATTTATCTATATATTCGCTTATATTATCCGACCATTTAAATGGACATTCTTTTTTCAATTTTTCTAATTCTTTTATATTATGGTAACTTCCACCTTTTTTTTGTTCCATAAGTACATATGTCCCAGATTTTATTTTTTCCCAATTTTCTTTTAATAATTGTTTTATCTGCTCATGCAGATACGTATATGTACTTGCAAATGTCTCCCTAGACTCATCAAAATAACATTGTTTCTGAAAGAGTATTTTCCCCGTATCCAATCCTTTATCCACTTGATGAATGGTTACACCTTTCGGTGTATTATCAAGAAAACTCCATAAATTAGGAGATGCTCCTCTATTCCATGGAAGATACGAAATATGTAAATTAAAAATAGCTCCTTTCATATATTCTATTATATCAGTCGTTATAAGATAGCTATAGTTATAACTAATAATCAAATCAGGCTTACACTCTTTCACCATATCAATTGTCAATTTATCTTTTATTATTTCAACCTTTTCTTTCTGTCTCAGCCACTCATATAAATCCATAGCATTCTCATTACATGTAAGAAATAGAACTTTACAATTTTCCATTTAAAAACCACCACCTATCATTTCCATTTTAAGAGGCGTTCCCCTTTCTATATCTATCAATGCAGTCTGCCCTAATATATCATTATAATATTTTGGAGATATTCCATATCCCGGACGTATAATACGAACATTTTCAGAAGTTAATTTTTCTCCCCTTTTAATATTTTTTACACAAAATATAGATCTTCTAAATATCTGACTTGATTTTTCCTGCTCCGATGGTCCATATTTTACTGAACCGATCGCCTTTTCTGCCTGTCGAATATCATGCACCATCTGTTTAAACTCCATGGGATTCATAGAAAATGTAGAATCCGGATTTTCAATGGCACGATCCAGGCAAAAATGTTTTTCTATGATTGACGCTCCAAGTGCAACTGCTGTCACTGCCCCCACAGAACCCATGGAATGATCCGACAGCCCATATGGCACACCAAATGTATCCCCCATATTCTGCATGGTTCTGAGATTCATCTCATCTGTAATTGCCGGATATGCACTTGCGCAGCGAAGTAGGGCAAAATTACGATTTCCCCGCTTTTTCACTGCTTCCACAGCTTCATCGATTTCTGCCAGAGTTGCCATACCGGTCGATAAAATCATTGGTTTCCCCTTTGAGGCAACATACTCAATCAGTGGAATATCCACCAATTCAAAGGATGCAATTTTATAAAATCCAATTCCGATTTCTTCCAAAAAGTCAACGGATGTATTGTCAAATGGAGTAGAAAAAAAATCAATTTCTGCTTTTTTTGCTTCCTCAAACAATTCTTTCTGCCATTCCCACGGTGTATAGGCTTTCTGATAAAGCTGATACAGATTTTCGCCATTCCAGGTTCCATCTGAAATGTGAAAATAGGAATTATCGCAGTCAATTGTCAAAGTATCCGGTGTATACGTCTGAATTTTAATACAGTCTGCACCAGCCTCTTTTGCCGCATGAATGATCTCTTTGGCTCTGCTGATATCGCCTGCATGATTCGCTGACATTTCAGCTATGATATATGCAGGTTTTCCCCCTCCAATCTCCCGTATTCCTATTTTCATTTTACAATCTGCCTTTCTCTTTCAATAAACGATATTTCATTTCAGCCAGTTCCCAGTCCGTCTCATTATCAATATCCTGAACCTCAAGATCCGAAACTACAATCCCTGCTGTGTTATCTGCCACGAGTCTTCTCTCTTTTTGGAATTGATCTACCTGAAATGCATAAAACTGACCACAATCATGATAAATTTCCTCAAGATCCTGAGAACGCTTCATTGCATATTCGGGCCATTTATACGTAATTTTCCCCTCGTGCTGTACCATTCCTCTTAATGGTGGAAATGAAAATGCCGTAACTGGCATAACACTATATCGTTCCTCTTTCTGTAATATCTCCATTGCCTGCTTTAGCTTTTCGGATGTCACAAATGGCGCTGTCGGATAAATACAGCATGCATGGACAAAGTGCTGATCCATTTTATCATATTGTTCCAAGACCTCTAACAAAACTTCCGCAGTTGTCGCATAATCATTTGACGTTTTCTCACTTCTCATAAAAGGAACTTCCGCTCCAACAGATTGCGCAATCTGCGCAATCTTTTCATCATCTGTGGAAACCATGACAGTATCAAAAACGCCTGCTCCCAAAGCTGCCTGAATCGAATATTCTATGATGGGTTTTCCACAGAACTCTTTTCTATTCTTATGTGGAATCCTTTTGCTTCCACCCCTGGCTGTTATAATCGCAATATTCATTTCCGGTTAATGCTCCTCCACATCCTTAAGCAATCTGGCAAGATCATCTACAGATAACCATTCTGTATTATTTCCCGAACTGTACTCAAATCCGGGCTCTACCTTTTTTCCACCTGCCTGAATTTTCGAAGTATTCCACCAGTCAAAATGCGGATATACGATAAAATGCTTTTCATATTCATATGTAAGCATCGAGTCCTCTTTCGTCACCATTACCTCATGAAGCTTTTCCCCTTCGCGGATTCCAACCTCCGGCATCTTGCAGCCTGGAAAAATCGCTTGCGCCAGATCTGTGATCTTGAATGATGGAATCTTGGATATAAATGTCTCTCCGCCTTTTGCCTCTGATAAAGCTTTGATTACAAGCTGAACACCCTCATCCAGACTGATCCAGAATCTTGTCATGCGATAATCAGTAATTGGAAGTTCTTTTCCTCCGTTTGCTACAATGTCGCGGAAAAATGGAATGACAGAGCCACGGCTTCCCGCTACATTTCCATATCTTACAATGGAAAAGCATACATCCTTCTGCCCAGAATATGCATTTGCTGCAATAAACAGTTTGTCTGACACCAGCTTGGTTCCACCATAAAGATTGATTGGGTTTACCGCCTTATCTGTCGATAACGCTACGACACGTTTTACTCCACAGTCTAATGCCGCCTCAATAATATTCATTGCACCATTGATATTTGTTTTTACCGCCTCCATTGGATTATATTCACATGCTGGCACCTGCTTTAAAGCGGCTGCATGCACCACATAATCTACTCCATCAAAGGCACGGTATAATCGATCTTTGTCACGAACATCTCCAATAAAGAAACGCAATTTGTCCTTATATTTTTTAAATTTATTCGCCATATTAAATTGTTTGAATTCATCTCTGGAATAAATAATGATTTTTTTCGGTTCATAATGTTCTAACACATACTGTGTAAAAGCATTGCCAAAAGATCCGGTTCCACCAGTTACCAGAATTGTTTTTCCGTTTAACATTTTTCCCTCCTGCAATAAATCTATCCAAATGTATTATATATCAACTATTTAATTTTCCCAACCGTTTCCTCTGCTAACGGTATAAATAAATCAATACATTTATCCACAAGCTTCATATATTGAATTCCTTTATTCGCAATTTCCAATCCCTCTGCCTGCAAACTGTCTTCTTCATAATATTGTTCACTCATGACCATATAATCCGCAATTGCCAACGTGTCAGAAATCATACCAAACAATTCATGTTCTTCAATTTTTTTAGTTATTTTTTTTATTTTATTTAAATTGGACAAATACGCTCTTTGATCAATTTTTTTGTTGCTGCATATCTTTTGTAACTGTTCATAATAACTAATTCCTTTATCCACATACTTCCTCAGATGAGAAAACATAGATGGAATCGTGTTTAAGTATTCTACTGCCTTTAAACGCTCTGTTTCATTTAGTGCAGGTTTCAATTTGGAAAAACATGCATCCATATCTACCGTCTTTGAACATTCTCGTTCAATAGCAGCCTGCAACGTCATAACTTCCGTATTCTGAATCTTTGCCCCTCCCTCTGTTGCATTGATTACATGAACATCTCTACACCCTGCAATATAATAATTAAACCAATCTAAATATACTTTATAATCAGCTCTTGTGGGCACTAATTTTTCATAGTTTCCTTCTACCATAACGGAATGCGACGTATCTACAATATCCATTTTCTCCTGAAAAGTGCCATCTGCATGTGTTTTATTGCCCGTTAGTGCCAAATCCTGTCCTACTAAAATTATTTTTGAAAACCCCATTTTATACACAAGCGAAAATGCACTGCATGCCACAGATCCACCACAGGCTACGCTATATAATAATTTTCCATTCATTGCAAATAAATGATTAACAATAGTATTGCCCTCATTGAAAAAAATCTTTTTTCCTTTATGGTCTTTTAAAATTTTATATGGTGCTGATATACTTGTCATTAATGGAATTGTTTTTGCTTCTTCAAAGTCAAATAAGATTTCCGGTTTTTTCCCATCCACAATAACATATAAGTCTGGAATAATTCCTGCCTTTACTAATGGCTTCAAAGCAGTATCTACTGCAACAATAAACGCCCGATTCTTTGCTTTCTTTAACTCATTTATATTCTTGTTTAAAGATGGACCTGCTGATACGATGATTGCAGGAATATCTATCGGAATAACATCACATAATTGTGTTGTGACATATCCATTGCATACATGCTCTATATTATGAAATATATTATTTGATTCAACTTTCGAAAAAGCAATTCCCGTATTAACATTAACTATAATTTCTGTTATTATACGATCCAATCTCTTTAAAAAATCTAAAATTTGTGTTCCAAAAAATTCCTGATAATTATGACTTCTATAATTTCTGTCTCTTATACACATCTCCGAGCCCAC
>ERZ1027042.291-NODE-291-length-23307-cov-9.535911_pt1 | contig 23307 bp, 10 predicted proteins | sample MGYA00519435_ERZ1027042 | MGnify/ENA primary metagenome ERZ1027042 (study PRJEB26926, sample SAMN06164586) | human gut metagenome | biome: ENVO:00009003; feature: ENVO:2100002; material: ENVO:00002003 | host: Homo sapiens | place: USA | collected 2012 ...
TCTACACGCGTAAGATCGTCGGCAGCGTCAGATGTGTATAAGAGACAGGGATATGTCATCTTTTTTGCATAAGAAAAAACGTACTTTAAATAAATAATAATATGAATTTAAGACACATTATATTAGTAATACTTTCTTATTGGGCTTTATGTGGATATTCTCAGCGTATTTGTAAATCCTTAGATGATAATTGGATGTTCCGGTTTTCTCATCAGGTAGAAAAAGGAACAGGAGTTAGGATTACACTTCCTCATACGTGGAATGCTCAGGATGCCTTGTCGGGCAAATTAGACTATAAGCGGGGGATAGGAAATTATGAACGTACATTATATATTGATTCTCAATGGAAAGGTAAACGACTTTTTTTGCGTTTCGAGGGAGTAAACAGTATAGCTAATGTCTTTATTAATGGGAAGTGTCTGGGAGAACATAAAGGAGGATACAGTGCTTTTGTTTTTGAGATTACAGATAAGGTTGATTATGGGAAAAACAATAAGCTATTGGTAAGGGTAAGTAATGCAGAGCGATTAGATGTAATGCCTTTAGTGGGTGACTTTAATATGTATGGGGGAATTTATCGTGGGGTGAAGTTGATTGTAACAGAATCGGCTTGTATTTCTTTACAGGATTATGCTTCTCCAGGAGTATATTTGACTCAACAGCAAGTTAGCCCTGATGAGGCTGAAATTTCAGCTACGGTTTTGTTGTCAAATCGTTTGGCAAAACGTGATGTAGTGGTGCGAGTTGAAGTAAAAGATGGTCAGCGTGTTATATCTCGGCATGAACAACAGATGACTCTAGAGAAGGAAAAAGAGGAAAAAGTTGTTTTCCCCATAAAAATAGAGAGTCCTCATTTATGGAACGGGAAACGAGATCCTTTTATGTATCAAACGGAAACAACTTTATGGTCAGATGGACGGTTATTGGATAAAGTAGTTCAACCACTGGGGATACGTTTTTTCCGGATAGATCCTGATAAGGGCTTTTTCTTAAATGGTGAATATTTAAAATTGCATGGAGTGTGCAGACATCAGGATCGACCTGAATTGGGGAATGCTTTACGTAAAGAACACCATGAGGAGGATACGCATATTATGTTGGAGATGGGGGTGAATGCTGTTCGTCTGGCACATTATCAGCAATCTGAGGATATGTATGATTTAATGGATAAAACTGGTATTATTACCTGGGCTGAAATTCCATTTGTAGGACCTGGAGGATATGATGACAAAGGGTTTGTTGATTTTCCAGACTTTCGGGAAAATGGTAAAAATCAGTTGCGGGAGTTAATCCGTCAAAATTACAATCATCCTTCTATTTGTTTCTGGGGACTATTTAATGAGTTAACAGAGCATGGAGATAATCCTGTTGAATATATCAAAGAGTTAAATATTCTTGCTCATGCTGAAGATTCCTCACGTCCTACTACAGCGGCTAGTAATCAGAATGGCAGCTTGAATTTTTTAACGGATTGTATAGCCTGGAATCGTTATGATGGCTGGTATAGTAATAATCCTGAGAATTTAGCTGAATTTTTGGATAATACGCATGCTGCATACCCTGACTTACGTATTGGTATTAGTGAATATGGGGCTGGAGCAAGTATTTATCATCAACAAGATTCATTGAGTCGACCTGCTCCTGTTAGTTTCTGGCATCCAGAGAATTGGCAGACTTATTATCACATGGAAAATTGGAAGATAATTAATGAACGTCCTTTTGTCTGGGGAAGTTTTGTTTGGAATATGTTTGATTTCGGGGCAGCTCATCGTCATGAAGGGGATCGTATAGGTATTAATGATAAAGGATTGGTGACATTTGACCGTAAAGTAAAAAAAGATGCTTTTTATTTCTATAAAGCGAATTGGAACCCGGAACCAATGCTTTATATAGCAGGGAAACGCAACCAGAATCGTGTAAGTTTGGTACAAGATATAATGGCCTTTACTAATGCGAATGAGGTAGAATTGTTGATTAATGGTAAGGTTATAGGAAAGGCCTTTCCTGATCAATATGCTACCGTAATGTGGAAAGGAGTAAAATTAGACGCTGGAGAAAATAAAATTCAAGTGAGAGCAACCGCAAAGAAAGGATACCTATTGGATGAATGCGTAGTGTGGGTTAATTCTACAAAATAAAATATTATACTAATTTGAGTAATGACATTTATGTCTGTTTACTTTAAATAAGAAAATAAAATTCATAAAGGAGTTAGGAAGAAATATGAAAATTTCTTCCTAACTTGCGCACCGGAAATAATTAACCTTAAAAAGGACAGATGGAAAAGACTCTTACTAAAGCAATCAAAACTATTTGCTGTTCATTGACGGGAGTGCTGACGATTAGTGGGACTCCTCAGCAGTTGTATGCGGAAAATGTATCCTTGCCTTATTGGAAGGATATTCAGACTGTATCAGTAAACCGGGAAGCACCGAGATCGGCTTTTATGACTTATGCTGACAAGACTCAGGCCTTGACTGGAAAATATGAAAATAGCCCTTATTATGAGTTGTTGAATGGTACGTGGAAATTTTATTATACGGATTCGTACCTGAATCTTCCTGCAGACATTACCTCTCCGGAAGTGAGTACAGAGGGGTGGCACGATATTAAGGTGCCGGGAAACTGGGAAGTGCAAGGATTCGGTACGGCTATTTATACGAATCACGGATATGAGTTTCAGCCTCGTAACCCTCAGCCTCCCTTGTTGCCGGAGAAGAACCCGGTAGGAGTGTATCGGCGTGATATTACCGTGCCTTCAGAATGGAAAGGCCGTGATATTTACCTCCATATTGCCGGAGCAAAATCAGGATGCTATGTGTATTTGAACGGAAAAGAAGTTGGTTATAATGAAGACTCCAAGAATCCAGCTGAATACCTGATAAATGATTATTTGAAGGAAGGTAATAATGTGCTGACTTTAAAAATCTTCCGTTGGAGTACGGGTTCTTATCTGGAATGTCAGGATTTCTGGCGTATCAGCGGTATAGAACGTGACGTATTCCTTTATTCACAGCCGAAAGCTTCAGTACAGGATTTCCGGATTGTGTCTACTTTGGATGATTCGTACCGTAACGGTATTTTCCGTTTGGATGTGGAGCTGAAGAATCATCGTACCAATACGGCTGGGTTGAGTATTGGATATGAGTTGCTCGATAATAACGGAAAGGTAGTAGCCAATGGTGAAGAAACTGTAGATGTACTTGCTGGTAAAGAAGGTACCGTATCATTCAGCAAGGAACTGTCGGAAGTAAAAACCTGGACTTCGGAAGCTCCTAATTTGTATAAGCTTTTGATGACTGTTAAGGAAAATGGAAAAGTGACCGAAGTGATTCCTTATAATGTCGGATTCCGTCGCATTGAAATCAAAGAAATTGATCAGAAAGGTACCAATGGAAAGAATTACCATGTGTTGTTTATCAACGGGCAGCCTTTAAAACTGAAGGGTGTAAATATTCACGAACATAATCCGTTGACAGGGCATTATGTAGATGAGGCCCTGATGCGTAAGGACTTGGAGCTGATGAAGCGGAACAATATCAATACGGTACGTTTGTGTCATTATCCGCAAGACCGCCGTTTCTATGAACTCTGTGATGAATATGGTATTTATGTGTACGATGAGGCGAATATTGAAAGTCATGGAATGTATTATGATTTGCGTAAGGGTGGAACCTTGGGAAATAATCCGGAATGGTTGAAACCTCATCTTTACCGTGTGGAAAATATGTTTGAACGGAATAAGAACTATCCTTCGGTTACATTCTGGTCGTTAGGTAATGAGGCAGGAAACGGTTACAACTTTTATGAGGCTTATTTGTGGGTAAAGCAGGCCGACAAGGGACTGATGGACCGTCCGGTAAATTATGAACGTGCACAGTGGGAATGGAACTCTGACATGTACGTGCCGCAGTACCCCAGCGCATCCTGGTTGGAATCAATAGGTCGGTTAGGAAGTGACCGTCCGGTAGTGCCTTCAGAATATGCACATGCTATGGGCAACTCTACCGGAGGCTTGTGGGATCAGTGGAAGGCTATCTATCAGTATCCTAATCTGCAGGGAGGATATATCTGGGACTGGGTAGACCAGGGAATTTTAGTGAAGGATGAAAACGGAAGAGAATATTGGGCATACGGAGGTGATTTCGGAACCAACATGCCAAGTGACGGCAACTTCTGCTGTAATGGTATCGTGAACCCGGACCGTAATCCTCATCCGGCCATGAGTGAGGTAAAATATGCACACCAGAATGTGGCTTTTGAAGCTACAGACCTGGCAAACGGTAAGTTTAATGTGCTGAACCGCTTTTATTTTACGAACCTGAAGAAATATATGATTTCGTATGAAGTGAAGGAAAATGATAAGGTGGTGCGTCGTGGAAAAGTTTCACTGGATGTAGCTCCTCAGGAAAAGAAAGAGTTGGCGGTGAATGTTAGTGGATTGAAAGCCAAAGTGGGTACGGAATATTTTGTGAACTTTTCAGTAACTACGTTAGAATCTGAACCGCTTGTACCGAAAGGATATGAGATAGCACACGAACAGTTCCGCTTGCCGATAGATCCTGCTTCACGTTCATTCTCTGTACAGGGGCCCGCTTTGCAGTGCAGTGAAAATGGCAACTTGTTGAGTGTGCAGTCTTCACGTGTAGCTTTTGTATTTGACAAGTCGACTGGTCTGGTAACTTCTTATAAAGTGAAGGGAACAGAATATTTCCATGAGGGATTTGGTATACAGCCTAACTTCTGGCGTGCTCCGAATGACAATGACTATGGAAGCCAGATGCCGAAGCGCTTGCAAATCTGGAAGCAGTCCAGCAAGAATTTCAATGTGGTAGATGCTTCATTGGCTATGGACGGAAAAGATGCGGTATTGAAGGTTAGCTACTTGTTGGCTGCAGGTAATCTGTATATTGCTACTTATCGCATTCATCCTTCAGGAGTCGTGAAAGCAAATTATACATTTACTTCTACGGAAATGGAAGCTGCGAAGACAGAAGCTTCGGAAGCTACACTGATGGCTACGTTCACTCCTGGAAACGAAGCAATCCGCAAGGAAAGTTCCAAACTGGTAGTTCCGCGTATCGGTGTCCGTTTCCGCTTGCCAGCCGAAATGGAACAGGTGACTTATTTTGGTCGCGGACCGGAAGAGAATTATTGCGACCGGAATAATGGTACATTGGTAGGTGAGTATCAAGCGACCGCTGAACAAATGTATTTCCCTTATGTACGCCCACAAGAAAATGGACATCATACCGATACACGCTGGTTGATGCTGAAAAAGAAAAACGGCAAAGGACTGGTTGTATATGCGGATAGTACGTTAGAATTTAATTCACTCCGTAATTCGATAGAAGATTTTGATGGAGAAGAAGCTACTCATCGTGACTACCAGTGGGGTAATCGTGATGCAGAAGAGTTGAAACATGATGTAAGTACCGCTAAGAATATCAAGCCTCGTCATACACATATCAATGATATTACTCCTCGTGATTTCGTAGAAGTCTGCCTGGATATGCGACAGATGGGTGTAGGAGGTTTTGATAGTTGGGGAGCTGTACCAGATCCTCAATATCTGATTCCAGCCAATAAGGAATATCAATGGGGATTTACGATTGTACCGATGTAAATGATAAAAGCATAAAATAAAAATTCCGGGCTTGAAAAGACTTGTTTTCAGGCCCGGAATTTTTATTGTTCAGATAAGGGCATAAAAAAAGGAGTTCCGCTGAACTCCAACCTTTTGTTAACCTTAAATCTAATACTATGAAAAACACGATGCAAAGGTACGGACTTTCTGGAATTATGCAAGTTTTGTGTGCGTTTACACGTGTTTTATAACATAATTTGAAGTTTTGACCGTGTTTGAAAGACTTATTAATAAAACTACAATAGCAATAAGAATCGTTCTTTAAAGAACATTCATCTAAAAGTCATGTGTTTTACATGGGTCTGTAATATGTTTTTTTGTTCTTTGTTACAGAATTAATCAGGACTTTGTATGGAATTAAGTGTTAGGGAACGTCAGAAGGCATTGACGGTTACACTGGCTATGCTATGTATAGCATGTGCTTGTTTGTTTTATCTGGGGTATAGATTGTGCATGTATTATTAGTAGAGTGAAAAAAGGTGCGTCTGGATGATTCCGGACGCACCTTTTTAGCAATAAAAGCCGATGAGTTATTTGCTTTCTTTCTTAAACTTGTAGATAGCAAATGTCATGGCACCTATTTCGGTATTGAGCGTATTTCCTTCAATTGAAATGCTACTTTCTTTAGGAGTAATGAGGTTCGGATTGTCGAGTGTATTTTCGGCATCCGGGTTTTCTGTATGCAAGGTGATGCATTTTCCGTCTCCTAAAGTTACAGACTTCTTCAGACCTTTAAATTCCAGGCTGATAGGCTGTGCCTTTTCTGACACGTTGGCTACTTTGACAATGTAAGTCTGTGTGTTTTCATCCCATACGGCACTGGCGAAAAGTCCATTCTGGCCTTCCTGACCACTAACCGGTTTTTTATCCATAGTCAGAGGAACTACATTTGTTCCGGTATTGTGACCGTAAAGTGACTGTACATACCAGCTGCAGGTGCGTACAGAACGGAGGTTGTCAAACCAGATTAAGTCTGGACGCCACTGCCAGCCTTCTACGTGAGCCAACAGCGGAGCATAAGTAGCCATGTGTACTACATCTGCGTTTCTTTCTACTCCAGTCAGGAAAGCAGCTTCAAGCAAAGAAGCGTGGAAGTGGTTCCATTTCTTTCCTTTTCCGTGGCAAGCATATTCTCCTGCAAATACTTTCGGGCCTTTACGGTCGTAATTGTCGTAACGGTTTCCTGATTTCAAGAACCAGTCTTCCGGACGATAGAAGTGTTCGTCTACCAAGTCCACTTTCAGTTTCTTCATTTCCGGCCACAAGTAATCGAAGTCTTTTCCTTCAGAATTCGGACCAGATGAACCGATAATCTTGATTTCAGGATGTGCTTTGCGGAGAGCTTCTACGAATAACTTCAAACGTTCAGGATATTCAGGTCCCCACTGTTCGTTTCCGATTCCGATGAATTTCATGTTGAAAGGAGCCGGATGTCCCATATCGGCACGGAGTTTTCCCCATTTGGTATCAGTTCCTCCGTTGGCAAATTCAATCAGGTCGAGTGCATCCTGAATGTAGCTGTCGAGGTCGCATACTTGTACATGTGCTTTCGGGTCATCGTTCTGATACTGGCAGGCAAGTCCACAGTTCAGTACAGGAAGTGGTTCTGCTCCCATGTCTTCTGACAGAAGGAACAATTCATAGAATCCCATGCCATAAGTCTGGAAGTAATCAGGGAAGAAACGATGCGGGAAAGTATAATGCCATCTGTTTTCATTGAGCGGACGGTTTTCTACCGGGCCTACAGAGTTTTTCCAGTTGTAACGGGTTGCCAGGTCTGTACCTTCCACGATACATCCTCCGGGGAAACGGAATACTCCCGGTTTGGTGTCGGCCAATGCCTGTACCAGGTCCTTTCTCAATCCGTTTTCACGTCCTTTCCAAGTATCTACAGGGAATAAAGAAACATGTTCCAGGTCTACGGTGCCCGGTGAATCGAGGAATATTCTCAAATGAGCTTTTGCTTCTGTCTGGGTCGGTGTGAGGATAACTTCATATTTTTTCCAGTCTTTTGAGTTAATTGTCAGGTTTTGTGAAGTGATGACCTGAGTTTCTCCCATAGACGCATTGTTGATAAGTTCTACTCGTATTTTCTGGTTTTCTCCTCTTGCCCATACGGTAAAACGATATTTTTCATTGGCTTTGAGTCCGATACCGAAAAATCCTTCGTTTTCAATACCTGTGCGTTTGTGTGCATGTCCGGGGTCTGCCAGGCGTACATAATGTGGGTTGCGTTCAAACGGACCATCATTTTGCAGAGTTACATTTCCAAAAATGTCCCATCCCATAAAACTTTGAGGGAACTCGAATGAACGGTTCTTGATTAATTCTGCATAGAGTCCCCCGTCTGCTCCATAGTTGATGTCTTCGAAGAAATGGCCGTACATGGTCGGTTGAATTTCTGCTCCAATTTTATTGGCTTGGATAACCATCTGGTTGACATTCTGTGCTTGTAAGCTGAGTCCTGTTGTTAGTGCAAGCGCAGAAAGAAAGGTTAAGTGTTTGTTCATGGTTTTATTATTAAATTAATGTGATACAAATTTATAAATAAACACGAGAAATTCATGGAAAAACAGTGAAATATCTGTCTTTATGAAATTTAGGCATAAAATTAGGAGCAATCATTTTTCCTGAGGTGGACAAATTCTTCTATTGGGTGGACATTTGTCTTTTGAGTGGATTTTTATCCTCTTTTTCAGAAAAAGACTCGAAAAACGGTTTACCTTTGTGTAAAACAGAATAATTTCTATGAAAAGAAACAGCTTACTTCTATACTTGCTTCTTGTTTTTTGCTTATGTTGCCCGAATGGGCTACTCTATGCGGTACAAAACTCTTCTCGTTTCTCGTTGGCTTCTATTACGATAAACGATGGACTGCCTTATAATTTTGTAGATGATATCATCAAATCCAGTGACGGCTATTTGTGGGTGGCTACGTATGGAGGAGGAGTAGCTCGTTATGATGGCAATGAGTTTGTGGCTTTTAGTGCCAGTACAATGGATAAAAAAAGGTTGCTGCGAAGTAATTTTGTGGAGAAATTAGCGGAGGATACTTTTCATCGTATTTGGATGGCAGGAGAAGCAGGTATAGAGCTCCTTTCTACAGATAATTTGCAATTGTTGCCTGTAGAATCTTTACAGTCGGCGGAAATGGCTAAGTTGATGAAGCAACCGGTGAGTTTCTTGATGACTGCCAAATCTGGTAATTTATGGTTTTGTAGCCGTGGACAGATTTATAAGGTAATATTTAATAGTACAGGTACTGTGAAAAAAGTGATTCGGATTTCAGATACTCCGATACATGAACGTGGCTGTGTGTTGTACGAAATTGACGGATATATCTGGTTCTTTCATCAGGGGAAAATGTGCCGGATTAGCGAGAGCGTGGAAAAAAGTCAGGAGCCACAGCCCGTATCTGTTTCTTTGAATATTTCTTCTTTTGAATCGGTATTTTGTATTTATCATTGTAAGAACAATGTGTGGATTGGTACAAGTAATGGATTGTATTGTTATGATTTGACTACAGACACTAGTGTGCATTATGTACATAATTCTCAGAATCCTTCTTCCTTGTCGCAGAATTATGTGACATCCATTACTTCTACACGAGATGATCAAGTGATAGTTGGTACGCTGTTAGGATTGAATGTATTTAATGCTTCTACTTCTGATTTTACTCGTATCCAGGCAAGTGAGGGCATGGAGATGCACGGCTTGTCTTGTAATTTTATCAATACCCTTTATGCGGATGATGAAAATGATATTGTGTGGGTTGGAACTGAAATAGGAGGAATAAGCAAAATGTTTTCTTCCCGTTTGTCTGTAGTGAATTATTATCATCAGCAGAATCTTTCAGGTAGTTTGTCACATAATCCGGTCAATTCGATAGTGGAAGATGAGTATCAGACACTTTGGGTAGGTACCGTAGAAGGGGGATTAAACTGCCGTTTGAAGGGGAGCGATTCTTTCTTGCATTATACCACTGAAACACCAGCTAGTTTGGCACATAATACTGTAAGTGTATTGATGTTAGGTGATGAGGACCGTTTGTATGTAGGTACCTGGGGAGGTGGACTTGGCTGGATTAATCGTAAACCATCTGCTTCTAAACGTTATATGCCCGTTCCGTTGAATGATCCTTTTGTGTCAAGTTTGGCTTTTGACCCTGTGAGTCATTTACTTTGGATTGGCACAATGAATAATGTGTATGTATATAATCCGGCTGATGGAAGTATTTCAGAGCCTTTCTTGAATGAAAGCAAAGAAATTATCAATCAGAACGCATTAGGAATGTGTATTACTCGCGAACGGGAACTTTGGATTTCTTCTCCGTTTGGCCTTTTAAGAGTAAATCTTTCTGCATACGAAAAGGGACAATTGAAATACAAGAAGTATGTCTATCAATTGGACAGCCCTGATTCCGGACATCGGGAACGTATCACTTCTATTTTTCAGGCAAAAGATGGGACTATCTGGTTAGGAAGTAACGGAAATGGATTTTATAAAGCTATGAAAAAAGGAAATGATTACCAATTTCAAGCTTATACGAAGAATGATGGTTTGGTGAGCAATAGTGTACGAGGTATCTTGGAAGACTGGTACGGCAATATTTGGGTATCTACGGATAATGGTTTGTCATGCTTTAATGTAAAAGAAGAGTCATTCCGCAATTATAGTCAGATTGACGGTCTAATCTCTGATCAGTTTTATTGGAATGCCGGAGCTTTGTCGTTTGACAAGGAACGTTTGTTCTTTGGTAGTCAGAAAGGACTGACGGAGATACATCCGATGATTGAAGCTGAGCATCAGCGTAAATTTCCTTTGGCTTTTACCCACTGTAGAGTGTTTGGACAGGAAGTCTTTCCTCAGTCTGGGGAAATAGTCATGCATGAAAGTGACAAGTCGTTATCAATAGAGTTCTCGGCACTTGATTATGCTTTAGAATCTCAGGCGCAATATTCATATCGTTTAAAAGGGTTTGATGATGCATGGGTAACTGTACCCTCCAATCGAAATAATGCGACTTATACCAATCTATATCCAGGAAAATATGTTTTCCAGCTTCGATATGCTCCTGATGGCAAACACTGGCTTGCGCATACAGAGGAATTGGTTATCGTAGTGCGTCCTTATTTCTATAAGACCCCCTGGTTCCTGCTTTCTGTCTTGTTTATTATCCTGTTTGGTGGTTATCGTATCCTGAGGTGGCGTTATCAGGCTATGAAGCGTCAGCAAGATTTATTGCATCAGATGGTGGAAGAACGTACTTCTGAGTTGGAGGAGCAAAAGAAACTGCTTTCCAATCAGACGCATGAGCTTTCGGAACAGAATCAGTTACTGAAAGATCAGAATGAGAAAATCACTACGCAAAAGAATCAGATTTTAGAGATGTCGCGTAAGGTAGAAGAGCTGACCATTGACAAACTGGCATTTTTTACCAATATTACGCATGAATTCCGGACTCCATTGACGTTGATTGTCGGTCCTATCGAACGTGCTTTGAAATTGAGCTATAATCCACAGGTAATAGAACAGTTGCATCTGGTAGAACGTAATTCAAAATATCTTCTTTCGCTGGTTAATCAGTTGATGGATTTCCGGAAAGTGGAGGAAGGACGCATCAAAATTGCCACTAACTATGGGAATCTGAGAGAATTTATGGTCGAGATTGTGCCTCCTTTTTCGGATTATGCAAAGAATCGTGGCATTGACCTTCAGCTGTATCTTCGCCTTGCCGATCCGATTCTGATGTTCGATGAGGATGTGATGCGTAAGATTATGACAAATTTGATTAGTAATGCTTTGAAGTTTACTCCGAAGGGAGGAAAGGTAGGCATATATGTAGGAGTCATTGGAAAAGAAAATGAGAAGAAACTGTTCATTAGTGTTCGTGATACGGGAAAAGGTATTCCCGAGAATGACATGGAGCGTATTTTCATGCAATTCTATCAATCTGATAACCGAAGCCTTGAGTCGGTTAGTGGTCAGAGTGGTACCGGTATAGGTTTGTATTTATGCCGGAAGCTGATAGATATGTTAGACGGTAAGATTTATGCGAAGAATAATCCGGTGAAAGGAGCCTCATTCCGCATCCTTATGCCTGCTTTATATGGTGAAACCCAATCCCAACCAGATTCTGAGATAGAAAAAGAAGACACCGTGATAGATGTGCCCCGTAATGGGAAAATGGTTGTGCTGGTAGTGGAAGACAATAAAGATATGCGCGATTATATCCGTTCTATCCTGGCTGAATATTATAATGTATTGGAGGCTGGTCAGGGAGAAGAGGCTTTGAATATATTGCGTTCTAATAACGTAGACTTTATTATCAGTGACTTGATGATGCCGGTGATGGATGGTATGGAGTTGTCTCGTCGTGTAAAGAATGACTTCTCTATATCTCATATTCCTTTCTTGATGTTGACAGCCAAAACTTCCGATGAGGTGCGTTTGGAAAGCTATAAAATGGGGGCAGATGCTTTCTTGCTGAAACCTTTCGATGAGAACATGTTGTTGGCCCGTATTTCCAATATATTGGAGAATCGAAGACGTTTCCAGCAAAAGTTCTCTATTGATATGAATGCTGATTCGTTGGAGGTGGATGAAAATTCCGGCGATAAGAAGTTCCTGAACAAAGCAATGTCAGTTGTAAAAGAAAATTATAAAAATCCGGACTTTGAGGTGAGTGATTTTATAGAGGCAGTTGGCATCAGCAAGAGTTTGTTGAATAAAAAAATGCAGAGCCTGACAGGACAATCTGCCGGCCAGTTCATTCGTAATTATCGTTTGAATCTGGCTCGTGAACTTCTGCTGAAGAATAAGGTAACCCGTACAATGAATATTTCTGAGATTGCATACGAAGTCGGATTTAATGACCCGAAATATTTTACCCGTTGTTTCACGAAGCATTTTAATGTAACTCCGAGTAGTTTGTTAGAAGATTGAACATGAATCTTATTTCTTTATTTTAGTCGGAAACCTGTGTTAATCGTCATAGGTTTCCGGCTTTTTTATGAGTACATTCTTTTTACAGGGGGACTGTTTTACTCAGAAAGGTGGAAATTTTCATGATTTTCATTTATCCACCTATAAAAACCGTTTGTCCACCTTCGTCTTTATTTATATTTTTACATTTGGGCCATTGAAATAAACGTTTTTTGTTAAATAAAGACTTCCGTACTATGAAACATGGCTAGAAAAAGTCAGTCTTGGTGCTGTTGAAATATGATGTATGAGGATAGAAGTCTGAGTTTTTAAGTGGAATATTACTTTATTAATAATTTAAATTTAATACCATTAAAATGAAAAAACATTTGATTTTTTCCGCAATGCTTGGTTTGTGTGCCTTGGGTGGTACGGCGATGTATCCCGTATCCGTCATGGCTGCTGTAGCACAATCACCGGCTATTAAGGTTAGTGGACAGGTGATTGATGAACAAGGTGAACCCTTGTTGGGTGCTACTATTAGGGTGAAAGACACTTCAATCGGAACAACTACTGATTTGGATGGAAATTTCCAGTTGGAGGTGCCTGGCAATGCTGTCCTGCTGATAAGCTATGTGGGCTATAAGGAACGTGAGGTAGCAGTTCGTAACCGTGCTATCCTCGAACCTATTCAGTTGCAGAGTGATACTGAAATGTTAGAGCAGGTAGTGGTAATTGGTTACGGTACACAGAAAAAGTCCGATTTGACTGGTTCTGTGGCAGTAGTAGATGCAGAGGCCTTGAAACAAGTGTCTCATTCCAATATTTCATCTATGTTGGAAGGTAAGGTTGCAGGTGTACAGATTACTTCTGACGGTCAGCCTGGTGCCGATCCTACCGTACGTATTCGTGGAGTTGGCTCTTTTGGTAGTACTGCCCCGCTTTATGTTATCGACGGAGTACCGATGGGAACTTCCATTCGTGATTTCTCTTCTAATGATATTGAGACTATTCAGGTGTTGAAAGATGCTTCTGCAGCAGCTATTTATGGTTCTCGTGCGGCAAATGGTGTGGTTATCATCACTACCAAGCGCGGACAGAAGGACCAGCCGCTGAAAGTAGATTACAACGGATATTTTGGTGTGGACTACATTCCTAAAGGCGTGTATGATGTAATGGATGCTGATCAGTATAGTCAATATCTGGGTCAGGCTTGCGCCAATTCAAATACTCCGTTACCGGGAGGATATAGTCTTGACAGTGCTACTGGGAAATACCATTTCCAGGATAATACCAACACCGACTGGTTCGATGAAGTATTTAAAACAGGTATCCGGCAGAATCACAATGTAAACCTGTCTGGAGGTAGTGCTCACAGCACTTATAACGTATCATTGGACTATTTTAGCCAAAAAGGAACACTGGAGGGTGCTGGCCCTAATTATGAACGTTTTACGGCGCGTGTAAATAACTCCATGGATACTAAGTTTATCAAGTTCCAGACCAGCGTGGTCTATTCTCATTCAGACCAGGATAATATGGGATTGTCAAATGCTTCGGAATACGTACAGGGATTGTATGGTGATGTTACCAATGTACTTCGTGGTACGTTACTGATGCAGCCGACAATCAAGGCCTACGATCCTTCCACTTGGGTACTTGACGACAAAGTAGGAGCAGCAAGTGACTATGATTATGATGCTTATGGATATGGTGTGTATTACGATGATATTCATGGTGATATATCCGCTTCTAACCCCTTGCTGATTAATAATCTGTTACAACGTAATACTCGTGTAGACCGTTTTGTGGGAACTGCTTCAGCTGATGTGGATGTTCTTAAGATGTTTGGCCTAGAAAATAAGAATCACAAGCTGAATTATAAAATCAATTTGTCTTACAGTATGACCCATGCTAAGGACTTTACCTGGATTCCAGCTTGGGTGCAGAGTAACCGTGTTTACCTGGCTAAGAGTAACGAACGTCTGGATAAAAATTCACGTGATTACAAGGATGCGCTGATTGAGAACTTGCTTACTTATGACGGAACTTTCGGTAAGCACCATATTAACGTGGTAGCAGGTCAGACTTTCGAAGAGGAAAATACAGATTTGTTGAACGGGTGGGCACTGAATTTCACTGAACCGTATTTCTTGCAGCTTCAGAATGGTTCCGCTACATATTCCTCAAGTTTCGAATATAAGCATGCCATTCTGTCTTATATCGGCCGTATCAATTATAACTATGATGATAGATACCTGTTCTCGGCTACTGTTCGTCGGGATGCAAGTTCTCGCTTGTCCAAGAATATTCGCTGGGGTACTTTCCCGTCTGTATCTTTAGGTTGGCGTTTTGATAAGGAGTCTTTCTTCCCCTTCAGCACGGATGTAGTAAATATGTTCAAGGTACGTGGAAGCTACGGTGAACTTGGTAATGAGAATATCGGTGAATATGTATATCAGGCTGTGATGTCACGTAATAATATGACTTACAGTTTCAATAACTCGCTTGTAACAGGTTCGGCTGTATCTACTTTTGTAGACAATAACTTGGCATGGGAAAAGAAGAAAACTTATAATGTGGGTATCGACCTTGCTTTGTTCAATAACCGTTTAGAGTTTACGGCTGAATGGTACAAAAATACAAGTACCGACCTGTTGTATAGTGTACGTGTTCCGGAACAGGCTGGTGTGTCTAATTCTACCGTTACAATGAATGCTGCTTCAATGAATAACTCTGGTTTTGAATTTGCAGCTACATATCGTAACCGTGATCACGCTTTCAAGTATGAAGTTTCGGGTAACCTCAGTACACTTCGTAACCGTGTGACTTCTTTGGGAATCGGTACAGATTCTTACATTAGTGGTTCATACATTACTAACGTGGGCCAGGAAATAGGTCAGTTCTATGGCTGGGTATACGAGGGTATTGCTCGTACGCAGGAGGATTTGGATAACCATGCTACTCAGGACGGTGCCAATGTGGGTGACTGCCTTTACAAGGATGTAAACGGTGATGGAGTAGTAAACGGTGATGACCAGACAGTGCTGGGCAGTGGTATGCCGAAAATTAATTTTGGACTTAATGCCCGTTTCGAGTATAAGGGATTTGATTTGAGCATCGCTACTTACGGTGCATTAAACTATCATGTAGCCGATGATATTTACAATTCACTTAATTCTTGCTATGGTTATGGTAATAAGGACGTGGCTATACTCGATGCCAACCGTTTTAGTGAAGATGGAACTACTTATCTTTCCAACGTGCCGCGGACTTATGTGGTGAACAACGCCAGCTTGGCTTGGAACGATTTGTTCAGTTCACGTAAAATCCAGAATGCTGCTTATTGGAAGATTGCCAATGTGGAATTGGGCTATAATTTCCCCAATAAGTGGTTTGGTAAATATGTGTCAGATGTACGTTTCTATGTTTCCGCACAGAACCTTTATACGTTTACCGGCTATCATGGCTATAATGTGGATTATGCAGGAGGTACATTTACTCCGGGTTATAACTTCTGTTCTTTCCCGACTGCACGTACCTTCATGTGCGGACTTCATTTTACATTCTAATCGTTATACTATTAAAAAAACATATCAAATGAAACTATATCAATATTCACTTGCCTGCATGTTGGGGCTTGGTATCTTAGCTTCTTGCGCAGACAGATTGGACCTGGTAAATCCTAACCAGCAGACTTCGGGGTCGTTCGGTTATACTATAGATGATTTGGAGGAAAGCGTGATTGCTGCCTATAATCATATCCGTATTGAGGGAACGTATGCACGTACAGGCTATACCATTGACATGACTCGTGGTGATGAGGTTTGGAACTCATCTCAGCAATGGTATTTGTCTTTCGATGATTTAAATGTGCCATTTACCGATGGAATTACTTTTTGGCCTTGGCGTGACTGGTATTATACAATCAATGCTTGTAACTTTATCATTTCACGTTGTGGTGAGGATGATAGTCAGCTTTCAGAACGGATGAAATATGTTAAGGGGCAAGCTCTTTTTCTGCGCGGATTGTCTTACTATAATTTGGCAGGCTATTATCAGAACCCGCCTCTGATTACAGATTATGACAATTATTCTACGTTGGAAACAATATATGTACCCAATAGCTCATACGATGCTGTACTTGATCAGGTAGAGAGTGATTTTAAGGATGCCATGGGAATGTTGCCATCGCGTGATGAAGGAGGTGAATGGGCAAGTGGTCGTGCTACCTGTGGGTCTGCAGCAGGTTATTATGCCCGTACGTTGATGGTACGTCACAAGTTTACCGAGGCTCTCACTGTGTTGGAGGATATTATCGGTAAGAAATATGGTACTTACCGGTTGATGCCTAATTACGGTGATAATTTCCGTGAAGGTTCAGCTTACGAAAACAATGATGAAAGTCTCTTTGAAGTACAATTCCTGGACTACGGTTCACAAGGTACAGATGACGAGTGGACACCGGTAAATACCAGTCCTAATGCTACACAGGGGCATGCTATTGAAAGTAACTTGGCTCCTGGTGCTTTCAGTGGCTGGTCTGATTTGGCAGCTTCACCTTGGTTGTACGAGCTGTTTAAAGGTGAAAGAACTAAGGATGGTGGGTTAGATCCTCGTCTTTATTGGACGCTTGGTACGTATGAAAACGAGTGGGAAGGATTTGAATATGGTAATGTAGCCTATTCAAAAGTTCTTACGGCTGCTGACAAAAATATTATTACTCATAACGGTAATGGTGGTATCCCAATTGCGAAGAATACTAATTTCCGTACAGGGTTGTATAGTTCTGTTACGACAGGTCTACGATGTGGTATTAACTTACGCTTGATGCGTTATTCTGACGTGTTGCTCCGTGCTGCTGAATGTGAGAACGAAGTAAACGGGCCTACCGAAAAGGCTATAGGCTGGATAAATGAGGTACGTAGTCGTGCTGGTCTTCCCGATTTGAAGTTGGAAGATTTTGACACTGCTGACAAGCTGTTCGAACAGATTGCTAATGTGGAACGTCCAAAGGAGTTCGGTTGTGAATTCGGACGAGGCTTTGACCTTATTCGTTGGGGATTCTTTTATGATAACGGACGTTTGCAACAACTTAAGGAGCATGGTACTTTCCGCCGTTCCAATGATCCCGACAAGTTGCTTGAACCGGTTAGCTACAGTAGTATAGGTTCTGATTCTGAATTGAAATGCTCGTTCGATACCTATTTACCGGGACATGAGTTCTTGCCTATTTATCAGGATTTACTTAACACGAATCCGAATCTGAAGGGAAATTCAGCCAATTATGGTACTGATAATTCAGCTTACTTTAAAGAGAAAGGATGGACGGTACGTCCGGTAGTAAATTTGGATGAATAAAAATAAAAGAAATGCTCTTCTTGTTCCATCATTTTGTTGAGGGAAAGAAAGGCTTCAATTAATGACTTAGTTTATATTAGAATTATGAGACATCTCAATAAATTATTATGTGCCTGTAGCTTTGCAGCCTTGGGGTTGCCAGCTTTGACAGGCTGTGAAGGTGGCGAACTATTTGAGGTGAACGCACCTGACTGGATTTCCGATAAAGTGCAGGAAATAGAAGACTCAGAGAATAATAATCAGGAAGATATCTATACATTTGGAAGTACTGATTACTCAAGTGCATTTTGGACTGAGTTTTCTAAGTATTATGTGGTTCCAGATGGTAAAATATGGACTGCTGAATTTGAACTCCATATTGATCCGAATGCAACAAATACTTATAAGAATTTTGCTCTTGTTATGACTAATGATGTAGATCGTGAGGGTGAAGGATATAAGGAGTATGGTGTAATGCGATATGACCATCAGCCGTCTGGTAATTCAGAATGGGGAAGTTATATAAATCGTTCTTACGTACAGAGTACACTTACTTTTGAGACTGATACTGATGAAGGTATTGAAAAACTTGGAGGAAAGGTTACACTTACAGTAGATAGAACAGTAGAAGACTTTTTTGCCGTTACGATGACCAATGGTGTCGTGACTAAGACTTATGAACAACCCTATGAGTGGGAGAACTTGAATGCAGAAGCAAGCAATACCAATATTCGTTGTTTCCTTGTTGTGGAAGGTTCTTACATTGATTTCCTTAGCTCAAAAATAGGAACTACAGGTGGTAATGTTTCTGCAGATAAAAATCCGAAATCAATGGTACTGCAAAATGTACCACAATATGTGGATGCTGGGACTTCTCTTGAAGAAGCTATGGCTGGAGTTACAGCGGAAGTTACTTTTGAAGATGATGCAACAAAAATTGTTTCTGCTTCTGAACTTAGTTTCACTGCAATTCCTGATATGGATACTCCGGGTGCAAAGACACTTGTTGCTGCATATAACAAGACTTTTAGAGGCGAGAATTGTGATGCACCTATTATGGCCTATGCTAATTTTGAGGTGGTAGAAAAAATCGTATCTATTGAGGTGACAACTCAACCAACTTATACTACTTACTATTATTATACATCGAAAGCTACAGAGGGATTGGATGGACGCACTTTAGCTTTTGATCCTACAGGAATGGTTGTTAAGGCGACTGATTCTTCTGGAAAAACAAGAATACTTGATAATTCACAACTTACGTTCTCTTCTGTTCCAGCGACTGAAGGTTCTCACAAAGTAACTATTACTGCTGCTGAGGGAGTTACTGCAGAGGTTGATGTAAGAGTTTCCGAATCTATATCTTCATCAATTCGCTATACTGAAACTGTTGGGGCAACTGATAATACAACAGGGTTCTTAGGAGCTTATTCTGATAACTTTAAGGTGGAGGTTGGTGAAACGAAATCTATTAAATTTACTAACTACACAAATTTACAAGCCAACTGGAATAATTTTGTTGTAGCGCTCAAAAGGAATGATAATAGTTTGTATTATTGGCTTCGTGCAGATAATTATGGAAGAGATGCTGCTGATGTAGAAATAGCATTTGCTCATAGTGGAACGCAGTGGGTTAATCAGACGTGGGAAGAATGGCTCCAAAGTATGAATGGTGCAGAAGTTACAGTCTATGTTACAAATTGTGGTAATGGTACAGCAGATGTTCAGATTGAAATGATTGGTAATGATGGTCAGCTTGATACTCAGTATTATTTGGGAGCTAATACCATAAATCCTGAAGATTTGTATTTTGCACTTTCTGTAGATGGTTGCCATCTTGTCTTTTAATAATTATTTTTCTTAATCATACATGCCGTTATTCTTATGAACGACGGCATGTCTTAAATAAAACTTACAAATGAAAAAACTATCATTTCTTTTCATATCCCTGCTGACAGCGTTTGCTTTTACGGGTTGTACTGATGGTTTGGATAATATCGAATACAATCCAAGCAACGGGGTGATTTTGTCAGCTCCTGTGTCGGCTGCGGCAACAAGTTCTTCACTGACCGTTACTTCTACGATGAATGGTAATGTGGGTGTCGTACTTAAAAAAGGTTTCTGCTATAGTGCAAACGTACAGAATCCTACTATCAAAGATTATGTAGTAGATGCAGATGAAAACTTCAGTGCTACTATCACAGGTCTGATGGGAGGAACTACCTATTATATTCGTGCATACGTTTACGGTGACAGTCGTTATGTCTATTCGGAGACATTTACGGTTACTACGGGAGTAGCTTCTCTTGAAAAATATGTAGCACCGGCTTATGTAGATAACTATGTGGATATTGCAGCTTGGTCTAGCCGAGGAAAGTGGAATCTGGCTAACGTACATGACCCTACAGTGGTACTGGCTGAGGATGGATATTATTACATGTATCAGACAGACGCTTCATACGGTAATGCTCATCTGGCAGGTGGACACTTCCACGGACGTCGTTCGAAAGACTTAGTGAACTGGGAGTATTTAGGAGGTACTATGAAGGAGCTTCCTGAATGGGTTATTCCAAAATTGAACGAAATTCGTGCTGAAATGGGATTGGAAGCTACTACGGCTAACTCAGCTGATTTCGGTTACTGGGCACCTTGCGTACGTAAAGTAAAAGATGGATTGTACCGTATGTATTATTCTATCGTTTGTCCTGGAACAATAAGTGGTGACGGTACCTGGAGTGAACGTGCTTTCATTGGTTTGATGGAGAATGACAATCCGGCTAACAATGACGGATGGGTAGATAAAGGTTATGTAATTACCAATGCTTCGGATAAGGGATTGGACTTTAATGTGGCAGCGAATAATTATGAAAATAGTTATTATAAATGGAATGCCATTGACCCGAGTTACTTTATTGATAAGGACGGTAAACATTGGTTGATTTACGGTTCATGGCATAGTGGTATCGCTTTGGTGGAACTGGATGCAGAAAGTGGTAAGGTAAAGGCTGAACTGCCTAAGCCTTGGGGTACTACAGGGGAAGAAATTGCTGCGTATGGAAAACTGATAGCTACCCGCAACATGCGTAGCCGTTGGCAAGCTTCGGAAGGTCCGGAAATAATTTATCGTGACGGGTATTATTACTTGTTCCTGGCATACGATGAATTGTCTGTGGCTTACAATACCCGTGTGGCACGTGCCGAACATATTGAAGGCCCGTATTTCAGTATGGATGGTACGAATGTGACTACAAATGGAGGTGATATTCTTCCAGTGGTAACACATCCTTACAAATTTAATGGTAGCGATGGCTGGGTAGGTATTTCTCATTGCTGTGTATTTGATGATGGAAATGGAAACTGGTATTTTGCCTCACAAGGACGTTTCCCAGAAAATGTAGGAGGAAACGCATCAAGTAATAGTCTTATGATGGGGCATGTACGTAAAATCCGTTGGACAGAAGATGGTTGGCCGCTTGTAATGCCTGAACGTTATGGTGCTGTGCCGCAGGATAAAATAGAAGAAAGTGAGCTGATTGGTAACTGGGAACATATTGACCTTTCTTATTCTTTCGGGAATCAGAAAACTTCTACTCAAATGACGTTGACAGACGATCATAAAGTGTCTGCAGGGTCTTGGGCAGGAGCTACATGGTCTTATGATGCAGAAAATCAGGTTTTAACAGCTAACGGTGTAAAACTGTATTTGCAGCGTGAAACTGATTGGGAGGCATCTCCGAGAACTCACACTATCGTCTATGCAGGTTATGGCGGTAATAATAAGACTTATTGGGGAAAAAAGAGCAAATAACTCCATTTGTATCCTCATGCAACTATAATGTGGAGAATATAACAAAAAATGAGTAATACTGCAAGCAGAATTACTCATTTTTTGTTTTGATTTTCTATGTAATGTTTTATTACATTTTTATTTATGTAAGCCATGAAACACATCATCTTTTCATTTTGTTTGTTTGCAGCAGCAAGCGCAGCTTACGCTTCTTCTCCCCAAAAGAAGCCATCGGTCATCCCAACCAGTAAGGTAATGACCCACGATCCGGTAATGGCCAAGCAGGGCGATACCTACTATCTTTTTGCCACCGGACACGGAATTTCCGTCATGTCTTCAAAAGACCTGAAGAACTGGAAGTTTGAAAAACCGGTATTCGAGAAAGCACCTCAATGGGCTGTGGAAACCGTAAAGGGATATAACGGACACACGTGGGCACCGGATATTATTTCCCACAACGGACTTTATCATTTGTTTTATTCATGCTCGGCGTTTGGAAAGAATACTTCCGCTATCGGCCATGCAACCAATCCTACACTCGACCCTTCCAGCCCTGATTTCAAGTGGACAGACCATGGGAAGGTAATCCAGTCTGTTCCTAACCGGGATATGTGGAATGCCATTGACCCTAATATTATCATTGACGAAAACGGTATCCCCTGGATGAATTTCGGCTCATTTTGGGATGGCATCAAGATGGTAAAGCTGACTCCCGACATGAATGGAGTGGCTCAGCCGGAAGAGTGGTATTCACTTTCCCGCCGTGAGCGTACTTTTACTTTGGATGAAGAGAATGCAGGTGATGGAGCAGTTGAGGCGCCTTTTATCATGAAGCACGGTGATTATTATTATTTGTTTGTGTCATTTGACTATTGCTGTAAAGGCTTGAAAAGTGATTATAAAGTAATGGTCGGACGTTCGAAGAATGTCACAGGACCTTATTTGGATAAAGAAGGAAAAGCCATGGATAAGGGAGGCGGTTCATTAGTGATTCAGGGAAATAAGGACTATGCCGGAGTGGGTCATAATGCGGCCTATCATCTGGATGGGAAGGACTATTTTATTTCCCATGCCTATTCCGTGGCAGAAGAGGGGGCTCCCAAATTGATAATTCGTGAAATAGCTTGGACACCTGACGGGTGGCCGGTTGTCAACTTCTAAAAGTGATGCTTGCAGGGGTGCCGCAGGGAGTACTTTTCTCCTGAGCGGCACCTTTTTTGTGTCGATATTGCATGATTTGTGATAACTTTTTAGCGAAATTTTTATTGTTAGTTTCACACTTAATCTCTATTTTTGCCTTGATTAGTAATTATTTGGAAAACACCTATGAAAAAACAAGTATTTTTTGGCACATTGGCGTTATTAGCCTCTCAGGCATTTGCCCAGCAGGCAGCGGTTACCGGTCCTGATTCTCGTTTGAAACTCGACTTTCAGTTGCAGGATGGTAAGCCTGTCTATTCGGTGACCTACGATGGAAAGACCGTACTGGAGAATTCTCCCCTCGGCTTTGTATCCAATATCGGCGACTTCAGCCGTCAGATGAGCTTTGTCAGCCAGCAGGCAGACAAGGTGGAAAAGACGTACACGCAGGACCGTATCAAGTGTTCTA
>ERZ1027042.302-NODE-302-length-22198-cov-9.770808_pt1 | contig 22198 bp, 19 predicted proteins | sample MGYA00519435_ERZ1027042 | MGnify/ENA primary metagenome ERZ1027042 (study PRJEB26926, sample SAMN06164586) | human gut metagenome | biome: ENVO:00009003; feature: ENVO:2100002; material: ENVO:00002003 | host: Homo sapiens | place: USA | collected 2012 ...
TGATATATTCCATAATAAGATTTCTCTGGTTGGTAATACTATTACTTTCATCTTTTGGGTGACTGCTTTTGTTCCCAGCACTAGCACCGAAAATGTCATATAAGTATACTCCAATCATGAAACCAACTTACCTTTGGCAGGTTTGACTTATTAAAGAGTGAACTTCATGGATTCAGGTTTAATATAAAAAATCCCCGAAAGATAATTTTCTTCATTTGATTTTTTTATTTGAGTCTTACATTTTAGATACAAATTCATATCTTTTAATTCATATTGATAAATTATTTTATCTGATAAAATATAGATAACATTCTCATTAATCGTCATTTGCTCTACATCATGTCCAAGTTCTATATTATTTAACTCTTTGGTTTCTAAGTTATATATAGATATACTTCCACCTTCTCTTTTTACCAAGTCAAAGTGAGAAACGATAAGTATGTTATCCCATACGGCCAAATCTAGTGGATAATATTGATCAAATGAAATTGTTTCTATCGTCTTGTCATTTATCGAATATATGCAAACGGTATTACATGGATGATCACCAGAATCTACTGAGTTTGAAAACAATATGTTGTTGTCGAAAAGAATTGCTTTATAATGAGTACCTCCATAATTTGTAATATCAATTTTCTCATCAAAACTCAGTTCTTCAGCATCATAAATGTAAATGTAAGAATTCATCTCTTTTCCGTATTTTGTAGTAGCAAATGCAAATAACATATCTTTACTACACAATAGCTTGCTTACATAAACACCTTCAATTTTCTCACTTACGACTTGATTATTTTCTTTACTACATTTATTAATGTACGAATCACCGTTTAACGTATTGCAAGTATAAATATTTTTATCATTAACACAAATACTATTCATTGCCAACTGATTGATTTCATAGATTTTTTGATTCCCACTTTTCAACTCAATTTTCAGAACCTTTTTTTCATCCTTAACATTAGTTTTTCCTTGAGGAATCAAATATAGTTCATCTTCATAAATTACTGGATTATAAAAAATACTTCCTAATGAAGCGTATTCCAATGGAAGCGTAGCTGTTTTTTTTAAATTTTGATTATAAAAGTAAATTCTACTTTTTTTACTATTACCACTTGTTTCAATAACTCCAACAGATGAAGTTGTTAGATCTATATTCGCACTCTCTCTATGCGTACATCCAGTAAATCCTAGAAACACTATTGCACAAATTGTAAAAAATTTTTTTTTCATACACATACCTCATCTAAAATATCAGCCTGGAAAATTTGAGAAACATTAATTTATACACAAATTTTCCAGGCCGAGGTGTATTACTTAACGAGACTACTTCTTTAATTTTTTTAAATAAATCTTCTGGCATTTGTACAAAACTTTCCCCTATATATGATGATAATGTTTCAGTATCAACCCAAACCTCTGTATCTGTACCAATAAACTTAACACACATATCACAATCTTCCTTTGTAATATGAGTATTTGATGGCTCCCAGTTTTGACGGCACAAACGAATTATTTGTTCAATTTCATCTGGATTGGATACAATATATTCATTATCATTAAATATAATCTCTATTCTTGTTGCTTTATCAAACATACCATATCCTTCTCCACCTTTTACCTTTATTTTGCTACTATTTTCATTCATATTCACTATTAAAAAAAGTATAATTATCGTGGATATAAACACTAACATTGTAATATACGACTTGCGTTTTACAACAGATTTATTACCCAATATCAACACCCCCATCTGTATAACTCGAATTAATATTTATTCCAACATTTCCCCATCCATCATTTACTGTATAGGTTCCAGAATTATGAGATGTAAAATTATAACCCGTTACAACAACCCAATGTTCTCCATATCGTGGATGAGATGTCAATCCTAATATGCATGGATAATTTTTACCAATAATTGTTCTAATTCTATCTCCCCAACTATATGTATTTGCAGTTACTGTAGTTGGTTTATAGTATTGCTTAATATACAACGATAATCCTCTTTTTAACTCAATGTAATTAGTACTTGTTCCCATTCTTGCAAATATTATTAAGAAACTTATAAATTTATGCTTTTTAAACATAATGATTCATCCTTCACCACAAAAGTCAATTTTTTCTGATGTAGCACACTTACAATAAGATAATTATATTATCTTTGTCATAAACCATCGGAAACACCTCATTTCCTTATTTCCTTGCGTTTTTTTAATGTTTATTCATAGAATATAGTCAATCCAACAAATTAGTTTAAAGTGGTTATTATCTTTCTATTTCAAATTTTTCTTATTATACTTATAATAATACAGTATATTTAATGATTTACAAACACAAATTAAGTTTAGTATAAAGTTTTTATATATATTTCAACTGTCAAATATACTTTTAATAATAATTAACTCACTTTATATACACCACTTACAACTTTTTCTGTTCCTACGGCAGAAACATTATTTTTACTAGTACTTTAAATACTCGCATTGGAGTCAGCTCATTCAATCAGATTCCTGTACCAGCATTTTCTTGCCGTGATAACAGAAAAATCCCTGAATACTTTTTATCATGCCTGCTCTTATGCCAAAGCTGATTATTCAAGATTTATGAATGTAACTGCCAAAATGGCACTGCACCTTATTCCGGAACAGCTTAAATCACAGCCGGTGTTTCTTTGCATTGATGATACAATAATCTCCAAATTTGGTACAAAATTTGAAAATGTATCAAAGCTGTTTGATCATGCAACGCATAATGGCTGTAATTATCTTAATGGACACTGTTTTGTAAGTCTGATGTTATGTGTGCCCGTGTGGAATCGTGATAAAATATCATATCTTGCGGTGCCGTTAGGATACCGCATGTGGCAGAAAAAAGAATCAAAGCTTGAGCTTGCTGCATCCATGGTACGTCATGTCATGCCTGAATTTTCATCACAAAAAAATGTTATCATACTTTGTGACAGCTGGTATACAAAGCAGAATCTTGTATCCATTGTCAAAGAGTATCCAAACCTTGATCTCATTGAAAATGCCAGAGCAGATTCTATCATTTATGATCATTTATGATCCTTATAGTACTTTATACTGTCCAATAATCATCCCTTGTATATCGAATTAATGTTTAGTATTGCAACATATCCGCATTAAAAAAGGACGCAGGATCTCTCCCATGTCCTCGCATTTATCTGGCTTTATCGTCTCTTACCTTCGGTGCTTCCTTATGTGCCGCTTCCTGCTTCACCTCATCCACACCTCTAGCCTCAAATGCATCTGCATTATACTGATACTCCTGTGGCTCAGCGACCATTGGTGCATATACAACCTCTGCTTCTACTCGCTCAGCTTCTGCCCTCTCCGGCTCTGTCTGTTTCTGCGCTTTCGCATTCTCCATATGCTTTTCCTTATCAAGCTGCACATCCATCGCCAGATTATCCAGCTTATCTATGGATGCGTCCAAATGAATCTCCATTAATACAAGCATCTTTTTCACTGCTTTCATAGGGGCAAGCACCGCCTTTGTAATGGGATGTTTCTGCTCTTTCTGTGAATAATCCACCTCTGGCTTGTCAGCAAAAGTACGAAATGCATTGGTTACTGTCTGACCGGCTTCACGAAATCCTTTTGCAAGAAGTTCTGTCTTTGCTATATCCTTATCCGTTGTCTTGATTGCACCTCTTACATTCTCTCTGATATCAAGAAGTCTTTTCTTAATTCCTAAGAACTCAGACAACCTGTATAATGCAGATCTTCCCTTTTCTTTTGCCTTATCGACTATGCTCTTAACACCTGTGACAAATACCTGAGAGATTGTTTTCATCATTGACCAGCCATGATCAATACCGATTACTTCTAACTTGTTATTCATTTTCTTCTTCCTCCATAATCTGCATATTCTTTTCATACATCTACCCATACCTTTCGGTCTGTTCGCCTTTTCTCTCTTCTTTGCTGCTGAAATGTTTATAAGCAAGTTCATCATATATGCGATCACCCTCTGCTTTAGCTTTCATAAGGCATGCCAAACAGATTGTTACAATAATTACTGCTACTACTATAAATACTTTCATATCCAGCCACCTCTCTTTTTGTGAGATGACTTACATTCGGACCAAATCAGCTTCCTTTCTGCCATTTCCTGCTCCTTTCCAATAAAAAAGGCAGGACAAACAGCCGGATACACTTTTCAGTGCAAAGCTAATTTAGTCCTACCTAAAATTATTACTATTCAATTTTCACCTCTCTTGGGTACACAAATTACATTCAGAATTTATATTCTGAAGCAACTATGTATTCTCATAAATTTCGGATTTTAAATAACAGCGCTGCCTTATCTACCGATTAAATGGTATAAAAAATAGGGACTAAATCAGCGTGAACCCCTTGTTTTCAAGGTTTTCTTCTAACTTGTCCCTATTATATCGCATTCATCATGCTGGATTATCTGCGCTGTCCAACCTGAATATTTTCTGTGCTGTTTCTTAAAATTCTGGTCAAGATAATCCACTTCAATATCCTGATATCTCGTACATGGACGCACACCTTCTAATGACAGGCATCCTTCCTCCGTCTGGTATTCTCCTGACTTATTAGTTATTACCGGGTTAATCATTGGAAACTGAAATGGTCCTGCTGCCACCACAATAATTTTCTTTTTGACCCCAATCATATTAGCAGCCATCCCGACACAGTGGTCAAGATTGGCTCTTAATGTATCAAGTAAATCTGTAACCACCTGTTTATCCGACTCTGTTGCATCCACTGATTTCTGTGCCAGAAAGAATGGATCTTTCACTATTTTCTTTACCATTAACTGATTCTCCTTATTATGATACCTATCAATAGTCGCATTTTTACAACACTTATAGGTTTATTTTATATATGTCTGCTATCTTTGTCTTGTTTTTAATTAAAAAAACCTATAAGATGTCTCAAGTTGACCGCTCTTATAGGCTTTTTATTCCATATTTTTCAATTTTATTGGTGAATTAACCTATCAATGCTTAATAAATATGTTTCTTATAGGAAAATTGCAAATGCACGCCCAGAACGCTCACTAACCAAAGAACTCTCAACAATACCCACTCGAAAAAGCTCGCCCGACGCAGATCCTATATACATCCTGCCTCATACCATACGACGTACCCTTACAACAGTTTTCCTAAGAAATCCTCGTCTCACGAATCACCTTCCTCACAGCCAGCACCTTGCCTGCTGAAACTGAAAGCTCATCGACACCCATCTTAAGAAATTCTTCTGTGAGTGTTGTGTCTGCACCGAGTTCACCACAGATACCTGCCCAGATTCCCTCTGCATGTGCATTCTCAACAACCATTCTTATCATGGCAAGAATGGCTGGATGATGAGCATCGTAGAAATCATCAAGCTTTGTATTCTGACGGTCAATCGCAAGCGTGTACTGTGTCAGGTCATTAGTTCCAATACTGAAGAAATCCACCTTCTTAGCAAGCTGGCGGCTCATAATTACAGCAGCCGGAGTCTCAATCATAATTCCACTCTTAGGATTACCGAATTCAATTCCCTGCTCTGTAAGCTCAGCCTTAACTTCATTCTCAATAACCTTAATCTTATCAACTTCCTGTTCACTGATTATCATAGGATACATGATAGATATGTTTCCATACGCACTTGCTCTGTAAAGGGCGCGTAACTGTGTCTTGAATATCTCAGGTCTTGTAAGACATATTCTTATTGCACGAAGACCAAGAGCAGGATTATCCTCTTTATCCAGTCCGAAATAATCACACTGCTTATCAGCACCGATATCAAGAGTTCTTATAATTACCGGTTTTCCAGCCATGCTTTCAGCTACAGTACGATATATGTTGAACTGTTCTTCTTCTGTTGGAAATGTATCAGATTCAAGATATATGAATTCACTTCGAAACAGTCCGATTCCTGCTGCATCATTGGCAATAACATTTGCTAGATCCTTAATATTACCAATATTAGAATAAAGCTTAATCTTCTTGCCATCTAAAGTCACATCTTCCTTGCCTTTAAGTTCCTGTAAAAGAGCTTTCTTCTCATTGTCTTTGCGCTGTTCCTCCTGCATTGCTGACAGAGTTGCCTCATCAGGTTCAATATATACGACACCGTTACTTCCATCGACAACGCCAAGCTTGCCATTAAGAGATTCATCAATAACAATATCTGAACCAATTAAAGCCGGAATTCCCATTGTTCTTGCAAGAATCGCAGTATGTGAATTAACTGAACCCTTCTGTGTAACAAATGATAATATCTTGCTCTTATCCATCTGGACTGTCTCTGATGGTGCCAGATCCTCTGCCACCATAATAACAGGCTCATCTACATCTACACCGCTTCCTGTATTGCCAGAAAGTATTCCTAACAGTCTTTCTGTAATATCTTTGACATCTGCTGCTCTTCCACGCATATATTCATCGTCCATGGCTGCAAACATCTGTGAAAAATTATCCCCTGTCTGGGCTATGGCATATTCTGCATTCACCATCTGACTCTCGATAATATGCTCAACAGATTCCTTATAATCGTCATCCTCAAGCATCATCTGATGAATCTCAAATATTGCCGCATTAGCCTCGCCAACTTCGCGAAGTGCTTTATCATGAAGTTCCCCCAGTTGTTTAAAGGCTATTTCTACAGCTTCATAATAACGGTTCTTCTCTGCTTCTGCATCAGTAATCTTTACACGCTTAACCTGATGTTCACCTTTCTCATACACCATTATCTTACCTATAGCAATGCCTCCAAATACACTTTTTCCAGTATATTTATTCATGTGCACCTCCTGACTGCTACATATTGCTCTTCATGAATTCTTCAATCTTAGCTGCTGCAGCCTCTTCATCTTCACCTTCTACAGTAATTGTAACTTCATTTCCACATTTTACTGCAAGTGCCATAACACCGAAGATTTTCTTGCAATCTCCTGACTTGCCATCCTTAGTAATTGTAATCTTACTGCTAAATTCCTTAGCAGCCTTTACAAGCTCTCCTGCTGGACGAGCATGTATGCCTTCTGCATCTGTAATAACGTACTTAAATTCCTTCATAATTAAAAACCACCTTTCTTAGGCTGCTTTCTTCTTAAAGAGCCCTAAACATATTGTTGAAATGATAGTTCCTGCCACAAGTGCAATCACATAATATATTGCATTGCCTACTACAGGGAATACGAAAATGCCGCCATGTGGTGCCATTAAAGTACATTTGAAAAACATACTGACAGCACCTGCCGCACCTGAACCTATGATACATGCTGGTATTACATGTAAAGGATCTGCTGCCGCATATGGTATTGCACCTTCTGTTATAAATGCAAGTCCCATAATAAAGTTAGTTGGACCAGCATCTCTTTCTTCCTTAGTAAACTTATTCTTAAAAAGTATTGTTGCAAGAGCAATCGCACATGGTGGAACCATACCACCTATCATTACTGCTGCCATTATATCATAATTACCTGCTGCAATGGAAGCAGTTCCAAAAACATATGCTGCTTTATTGAACGGACCACCCATATCAATTGCCATCATGGCTGCAAGTATGAATCCAAGAAGAACCCTGCTTGTACTTCCCATTCCTGCAAGGAAGCTGTTAAGTCCTGTGTTAATCCCACCCATTACAGGCTCTACAATAAATGTCATTCCAAGTCCTATTACCAGAATACCCACTACCGGATATATAAGTACAGGTGCTATCTTTTCCAATGCCTCTGGTAACTTATCACATATTTTTCTTAAAAGAACTATAATGTATCCTGCTGCAAAACCTGCAACCAGAGCGCCTAAGAATCCAGACTTTCCATTAGCTGCGATATGACCACCAACAAAACCAAGTGCAAGTGCCGGTCTGTCACCAATGGCCATTGCAATAAATCCTGCCAGAACAGGGAGCATGAAGCCAAATGCTGCTCCACCGATAGACTTAAACAGTGCCGCAACAGGTGTTATCGTACCAAAGTTGCTTCGTTCTGCCTCTGACAGTGCATTCATATCAACATTAAGTCCATCAATAAGAAATGCTATGGCAATCAGAATACCTCCGCCTACAACGAAAGGTAACATATGTGATACACCATTCATAAGCTGTGTATATATCTTATGTCCAATTCCGCCGCCTTTCTTTGCTGATGTGCTTTCCTTCTTTTCAGAAGTTCCTGCCTTATATACAGGTGCATCTCCTACAAGAGCTTTCTTTATAAGTTCATCTGCTTTATTAATTCCATCTGAAACCTGACACTCAATTACTTTCTTTCCATCAAATCTCTCCATTGGAACCTGTGCATCTGCCGCAACAATAATACACTCTGCCGATTCAATATCTGCATCTGTCAGTACATTCTTAGCTCCGCCAGAACCTCTTGTCTCAATCTTAATTGCACATCCAGCCTTAGCTGCTGCCTTCTCAAGTCCTTCTGCTGCCATGTAAGTATGTGCAATACCTGTAGGGCAGGAAGTAACTGCAAGAATCTTAGCCGGCTTATTGTCTTCCTTTTCAAGTCTTTCATCTATACTCTTGGCTTCTTCGTCAGCCCCATCTATGATTTCAATGAATTCCTCAGGGCTTCCAGCTTTCATAAGCTTTGCTACGAAATTCTCATCCATAAGAAGCACTGATAACTTACTTAATACATCAAGATGTACGTTATCCTTAGTATCCGGCGCTGCAATAAGGAAAAGAACCTTTACCGGCTCATCATCAAGCGATTCAAAATCAACTCCATCCTTAATAATCATTGCTGCAAGTCCTGGTGCATTAACAGCACTGCATTTGCCATGAGGAATTGCTATTCCTTCTCCTACACCTGTTGTACTTTCTTCTTCTCTTGCATATACTTTAGCCCTGTAGCTTTCAATATCATCAATCTTTCCGCTCTTTGCCATAAGTTCTACAGCCATATCAAGAGCCTCACTCTTTGTCTTAGGAGTAGCATTAAGATTAATGCTTCTCTTATCAAGTAAATCTGTAATTCTCATAAAATACCTCCTTTACATTATCTCTTGCAGGTAACCTCTACCCGCTTTAATACCTCTGAAATCTCTCTTTTTGTTGCAAGATTTTCTGAAAATGCACTGGCACTTCCTGTTGCAACGCTCATCCGGAATGCATCTTCATAATTGCCTGTCTGAAGATACCCCGCCATAAATCCTGCAACCATTGAATCACCTGCACCTACTGAATTCTTAAGCTCGCCCTTTGGTGCATCTGCTTCATATACGTTTCCATGTTCATCAATAAGAACTGCGCCTTTTCCACCCATCGATATAAGCACATTGACAGCTCCCATATCCTGCAGCTTCCTTGCATATGGAATAACCTCTTCCTTAGATTCAAGCTTAACACCAAATATATCTCCAAGTTCATGCTGATTAGGCTTGATAAGAAATGGGTGATATTCAAGGACATTAAGTAAAAGCCTGCTTGTCGCATCAACTATAATCTTAACATCTCTTCCCTGTAGTCTTCCCATTATTCTTCTGTATATATCGTCTGATATACATGAGGGAATACTTCCTGCAAGCACAAGAACATCTCCACTTGAAAGTCTGTCAATCTTACTTACAAGAGAATGGAGATTATCTTCTGATATCTGAGGTCCCATTCCGTTAATCTCTGTTCCATCTATGTTCTTAATCTTCATGTTTATTCTTGAAAAACCATTATCAACCTGAATAAAATCTGTATTAATGCCATACTCTGATACCATGTCACATATCTGTTTTCCGGTAAACCCGGCTACAAAACCAAATGCTGTTGTATCAAATTCAAGATTATTAAGAACTATTGAAACATTAATTCCTTTACCCCCTGGAAGCATATGCTCATATGATGTTCTGTTCGTCATCCCCAGTTCAAAACTCTTAACTTCCACTATATAATCCAGTGACGGATTAAATGTTACTGTATATACCATTGTCTCTCCTTTCTGGCTTCACGACCTTTTTGATATAATTATAATACAATCACATTCATTCAAAATCAATCACATTCATTCACAAACTTTTAGATTATTTTTGTGCATTTTTCACAAATTATCATCAAAATACTTTCTCTAAATATGCATTGTGTATCAACTTCATAACTTTCAGTATCGGTCAAAAACAAAAAAAATATGCCAGAACTTCAGACTCAGCAAAAGTTCCGGCATATTAGTATTATATATTATTATATTAATGTTTTCCCTTAAGAAGTGGTGATAATGGCTTATATATAAGCATTGATATCCCTACATCTATAAGACCTTTAACTATTGTAAAAGGAAGATTAAAGCATATCAGACACTGCATGATTGATTTCATAGATGGAATTATAGCCTGATACAGACTTAATATTACCACCTCTGGCATTGCCAGTTTATAATACACAGGATACACTATTAAATAATTCGAGAACACACTGAATACACCCATTGCCATGGCACCGCATAAACCGCCAAGCAATGCTCCTGTCTTAGACTTTTTCTTCTTATAAACAATTCCTGCTGTAAACACGAATACGGAACCTAGTATAAAGTTAGAAAGTTCGCCAACAAGCATACTCTGTGAAGCTGCCAGATGTACAACATTCTTAATGAGACATATTATAATGCCTGCCACTGGTCCGAGTGCATAAGCACCAAGTAACGCCGGAAGATCCGAAAAATCAAACTTGATAAATCCTGGCATAATAGGAATCGGTATCTCCAGATACATAAGAACTACTGCTACTGCTGAAAGCATACCCGTCACCGCTATCGTTCTCACATTATTCTTAGTATTAACATTACTCATTGCTTTTATTCTCCCTTATATTCTGTAATATTATTCTGCCTCCTTAAGGTGCATCTTTTTTGATGCGTGCTCCATAGCTTCAACAAGAGTTCTCATATCACTAAGTATCTGTGTAGTTCTTTCTTCACCAAGTTCAGCAATAACATTACCATAATATTCTCTGTTATTGTCCTCTCTTTTTTTCAAGAAATCCCTTCCGGCATCAGTGAATACGAGATATGTACCATCTGTTCCTTTGCCATCATGTTTCCATAAAGCATAACCCATGTCCTTAAGACTGCTTGCGATTGCCGATGTCTGTGGAATTGATATTCTCATAAATGAAGACAAATCCTTAAGATATGTCTTATCCTTGCCATCAATACAATCTTTCTCCATTACCTTGAGCGCAATATAATCTGCCAGCTCAAGACCATTGTAAAAATTCTTTCTTCTCTCCTTATCCATCAGGAACCTCTGAAATATAAGTTCTGTAGATAATTCAAAGCTTTCAAAGCTATTGTTCATACCCCTATCTCCTCTCTGTCTTAAAATAATGATTCGATAGATTTATATTACCAGAAAAATCCTTATATGTCTGTATAACAATCATAAACAATTGTAAAAAAGTTATAAACTATGGATTACAGCATTCCGCTGCCGTATATCCCGCTCCAATAAGTTCTTCTCTTTCTGCATAAGAATATATCTTATTCTTAGTTCCAATTCTTGATGCCTTTTCGCATTCCGGTTTATGAAATGTCATTGTTTTACTGTTAAGAATATAATTGAAATCCATTGATGAATCCTTCATCTGTGCAGCCATATCTAGGAATTCTCCTGTATATTCAGACTCTCCTGTTGAATATATGTAATTAATACCCGGCTGTACATTATATAAAAATATATTAAAGCATATTCCTTCTCCACTGTCCTCTACAGAATAAGCCTCCATAAGAACCCCCCGGCACATAAGTTCTTCACCAACAAATACCGGAGTAGTCCTGTACATAACGTGATTAGAAGTTTTCTCAAGATATCTTGCAATCTTTACCACATATGCATTCATATAGTTCTTCATATATGGAGTTGCTGTTATATAATTCTTCTTATCAGTATCAGAACCTCCAAAGCACCATGCAATGCTCTGCGCTCTGCTCTGGCAGTATCCATCTCCCGCAATACTGTCATACTTGATATTATTCCATCCTGTAGGACAGATACTTTTTGATTCACCTTTCTTATCATCTTCAGATGGCATTGAATCATAATCTAAACATGCCATCGCAGAAGTAACCCTTTTGATACTGTCAAGCGGTCCATATTTTATATATGAATCCTTAACTATCTCAGAGCTTGTAAAATACGGCTTATTATCATTAACTACAACATATGGATTATCTCCATTATATGCCGGAATATCCTCATAGGAAAACTGTATACTGTTTGAATTAACATTATTAGCAGACACATTTGCAAAAAGTTTATATCCGCCAAACACAATCAACACAAGTAATATTATCCCTATTATTTTCTTTCTCATTTCGTATCACCCTTCTTCATTCCTGGTATCTGTGCCAGAATAACCGCTGTAAACACAAGTACACACCCCATTATCTCTTTTGGTTTTAACAATTCCCCAAGTACAATCCATCCGGCAAGCACCGCAAACACTGATTCAAGGCTCATGACAATAGATGCCACCGAAGGCTGTGCATATTTCTGTCCAACCATCTGAAGTGTATATGCTATACCGCCTGACAATACACCTGCATAAAGTATCGGAATAAGCGCAGCTTTAATTCCTGCAAATGTAACATTTTCCGTAAATATCATAGCAAATGTTGAAATAATTGCAATAGCCATAAATTGTATACAGGACATTTTCATGCTGTCAGCACTTGAAAATTTATCAATAACCAGAATGTGTATTGTAAAGCATATTGCTCCCAGGAACACAAGGACATCTCCAAGATATATTCCTGATACACCACCAGACATGCATAAAAGATACATTCCGGCAACGCATCCTGCAACAGAAACGCCGGTTATCCAGTGCATTTTCTTACCCATAAAAACCGAAACTACCGAAACCATAACAACATAAGTTGCTGTAATAAAGCCCGACCTTCCTGATGCCGCGACCCCTTGTGGATATACACTTATTCCATACTGCTGGAAAGTCATCGCTGCAAATAGAACAATTCCACATATTATGCCTGCACCCAGTGGCCATGTCTGTAAACGGCTTCCATTCTCTGTACTAATCACTTTCCCTGAATTATTTCTTTTATCCAATACATTTTTAATTATAATTACGACTGCCAGAAATAGTGCTCCGACTATAGACCTTGCAGCATTAAATGTAAATGTTCCCACTGCTCCTGCACCACTTGTCTGTGCAACAAATGCCGTTCCCCAGATAAATGCAACAAGAAGCAGTATCAGGCTTCCCTTTATATTATTCATTGCTCTTACCCTTATTAATATATTTGATACCTGTAAATGCACCTATAAGAATAACTAAACCTATAATAAGAGGAACAACAGGATTCTGTACAAATCCTGCAATAACATATGTCACACAAGAAATAACTGCAACTACAATTACATATGGAAGCTGTGTAGACACATGATTCATATGATTACACTGTGCTCCTGCCGAAGCCATAATTGTCGTGTCAGATATTGGTGAACAATGGTCTCCACAGACAGCTCCAGCCATACATGCTGAGATTGATATAATCATCATTGTATGGTTCGTTCCTGAAAATGTATTTACAACAATAGGAATAAGAATTCCAAATGTTCCCCACGATGTTCCTGTTGCAAAAGCAAGGAATACCGCAACCAGAAATATAACTGCCGGCAGAATATTTAACCAGCCGCCCGATACTCCTTTTACAAGTCCGGCAACAAACTCCTTAGCGCCCAGACTGTCTGTCATTGCTTTGAGTGTCCATGCAAATGTAAGAATAAGGATTGCTGGTACCATTGCCTTGAATCCTTCCGGTATGCATGAGCATGATTCATTGAATGAAAGTACCCTTCTTACTGCATAGAACACAATTGTTATTATAAGTGCAAAGAAACTTCCAAGCATAAGTCCTACCGAAGCATCACTTCCTGAAAATGCATCAACAAAACCTACTCCCTTGAAAAAATCTCCTGAATATAGCATTCCAATTATGCAGCAAACTATAAGTGTAATAATTGGAAACAGCAGATCTAACACTCTTCCGCGTCCCTTAATTACATCTTCTGTTGCGTTAGCATATGGCCTGTCAGGAGTTGTATACAAGTCTCCCTTAGCTGCATTTGCTTCATGAACTGCCATTGAACCAAAGTCAACCTTTAACGCTACAATAAGAATCATTGCTGCAATAGTAAATAACGCATAATAATTGTAAGGAATAGCCTTAATAAATATTCCAAAACCATCTTCGCCCTCAACAAAACCTGTTACCGCTGCTGCCCATGAAGATATAGGCGCAATAATACAGATTGGTGCCGCTGTTGCATCAATAAGATATGCAAGCTTTGCTCTCGAAACATTATGCTTGTCTGTTACTGGACGCATAACGCTTCCAACAGTAAGACAGTTAAAATAATCATCAATAAATATAAGAATTCCAAGAAGCACCGTAACAAGCTGTGCTCCAACTCTTGTCTTAATATGTCTTCCAGCCCATTCTCCAAATGCTGCAGAACCACCTGCTTTATTCATCATGCACACCATGATTCCCAGTACAACAAGGAACACCAGAATTCCTACATTGTAAGGATCTGACAATACTCCTACAAGACCATCTTCAAATATATGAAGAACTGATTTTTCAAAACTGAACCCGCTCTGGAATATATTTCCATAGAACAGTCCTCCTATTACAATTCCTACAAAAAGTGAACTGTAAACCTCTTTAGTAATTAATGCTAATATTATAGCAACCAGCGGTGGTATAAGTGCCCAGAAGGTTGCATACAGATTAGGTACATACTGAATAACTTCTTCCATTGTATCTCTCCTTAATAAATGTATATCCTACACTAATTGTGTATTCTGCTTTCACTGCAAGTAAAATATATAACCTGATAATTCTTTGCAATCTCGTCGAGAAGCTTCATAGCCCCCTTAATATTATTATCATCAAGATTGACAAATGGGTCATCAAATATAAGAAATGGTTTCTCTTCTTTATACATTGCCTCAACAAGCGCCATTCGCATGCATACGCCAACCAGATCCTGCTTTCCTGCACTAAGATATCCAATATCTCTTGGCATATTCTGCTCCATGACAGTAAGCTTTGTATCTGCATCAAGATTGTATGCATCAGGCTCACATCCGGTAAGTATAGTATAATACTTCCTAAAGCCCGACATAACAGGTCCCATATATTCAGAAGTAAAAGACTGCTTTGAATCCTCCATAATCTGTTTTGTAAGCTTCAGCAATCTCTCTTTATTCTTTTCGCTTTCCTGAATATCTGTAAGCCGGTTAAGTTCCTGCCTGCAGTTTTCACACTCATCAGCCTGAATCTGAAGATTCTCTAACTGCTTATTGCACTGAGATATCTGTTGTGCATATTCTTCAATCATGTTGTCAATCCGTGTCATATCTGATGCTATATCTTCCAGTGAAATCTTATCAGCATCATTTTGTGCCGCAAACATACTGATATCATTCTCTGACTCAAAATCAGCTTTAATCATCATTGCATTATCATACTCACTTTTAGCACAATAATATCCATCAAGCTTTTTGTCAAGGTTTCTAAGTGTTTCTCCAATACTTTCCTCGCCCTTAAAGCCTTTAATATATTTTTCCAGAAAGAATTTAATACCTGACATATTCTGCTCGTACTGGTTTCTATAGATATCTTGTTTAGACATTTCTTGATTAATTCTTTTATAGTCAGCCATGTCATTTCTTATGCGTTCAATTGCCAGACTATAATTATTACCATTAGCAGCACAGTTATACCGTTTCAGAAATACATCCAGCCTGTTCTCAAGCTGTTTTATCTGTTCAGATAATTCGTTGTCCTGACCAGCCGCCCGTTTCTCAAGTTCACGATAATCTTCTATATCATGACATAAACCCGAAAGCTCCCATGCAATGTTATCTCTGCTAAATGTAATCTCATATTCTTCACAGAACTGCCTTACAACATTCTCCGTTCCGCTGATAAAATTCTTATCATCATTAATATCCGCTTCAATTGCCTTAAGCTTATTATCAGATTCAGCACTTATATTCATAAATTCACTATCATGCTGTTTCTTCTTCACGGTTCCAATCACTGAAAATACTACTGCCATACACAAGCCGACAATAATCATGGCAATTCCAACTTCCATTACAGGCACAACAAGCACACCGCCTATTACAGCCATTACGATTCCTGCTATAATTCCAGGCACACATGAATTTTTATATAACTTAGCTCTTTCAAGTCTTGCTTGTTCATTCTCTCTTGCAAGATCCAGTTTCATTTCCTTGCCAACAATAGAATTCTGCTTGTTCTGTGCTGAAATCCAGATATCATGAATCTTCCCGACTTTGTTTTCATCGGGAATTCCTCTTGCAAACCTTTTCTTATACCCTTCAAGCTTTTCCAGTTCATCATCAGACAAACGGTTCTTCGCAGCAGCTTCTTTAAGTTCATCTAATTGTCTGGCAGTATTCTGCCATTCATCAATAGTTTCACTATCAGGAACCCCCTGTTCAAACATACCTCTAAGTTGTTCAAGCCTTTTACTGTCATCATCATCAATGTGTGTGAATTTTCCACTTAATATTCCTGCTTCATCAAAGATTTCAATCTGCTTGTGCACATCTTCCTTTTCAGGCAGTTCCCCATTAAAGTAATGTTCATATTGCTCAAATGCGTTCTTCTTATTATTACATTCCTTATCAAGCAGCTGATACTTCTCTTTCAATGCCTGTATATCCTTCTGCACACTTAAATGCTTCTGCTGTTCCTGCATTTTCTTTCTGTCAGCTCTAAGTTCTTCTCTCTTAGCACACAGATTATCTCTTATATCTGTCTGCTCTTCAATAATTCTGTCTGTCTGTGAATAATTGTTAATCCTGGCAGCAAGCTCTGTTATTCTTGATTTCCTCTTAGATATAGATCCTGTAGACCTCGTACTTGTTATATTATTAAGCACCGCGGTCAGTCTTCCCACAGCAGTTTCAAAATTATTAATATCATCTGTATTATCTGCAAGATTTCCAATCTTGGCATTTATGCTGTCAGTAGTTGCCGTAACACAATCACTCTGACCTATAAACACAGTTCTCTCAAAAGACTGTGCATCTATCTTGAACAATTCTTCTCCAATATCACACGAAAAATCATCACATTCAACATTAGTATCTTTTCTTACAAGCAGGAATTCATCATCCACCTGCTTTTTTCCAAAGGTTCTTCTAAGTGAATAAACCACTCCACCAGTTTCAAATACTATCTCACCACCATAAACACCCTTCTGCCACGGCATAAGACGATTTCTTTCCTTATCGACTAATTTCTTCTTGCTTTCATTCTTAAATCCATAAAACATAACACGGATAAAGGATGCAAGTGTACTCTTTCCCCAGCCATTATCCTCACATATCGTATTACATTCACCAGAGAAATCATATGTAACATTATTCAGTTTTCCAAAATTTTCGATTGTACAACTGATAAGTTTCATCAGACTATCTCCTCCCCCTGCAATGCCTGTAATCCATATCGTATAATTACAGCTTTATCTTGTTCATTGATATCGTCTCTCCCCATAACATTTCTAATAAATTCTCCCTTAAGTGAAACATCATGCTCATAAGACATATAATCAACCCTATAAGCGGTGCAGTCCTTTATCTTAAATGCATAAAACCTGTTCTCAAACTGCTTACACAGATAGTCCGTATCTTTCTCACATTCAACATCCAATTCACCTGTAAGCTCAAGCTTAACCAGACTATCTTTCGTAAAACCTGCATTGTTAAGAAAACTGCTTAATTTCTGTTCAATTTCAAATGTGCTTTCACACCCTGTAACATCAACCTGTGCAACATAAATATTTCTTCTTGCAAATGGAACAAAATATGTATCAGAACTTCCAGAAGTTTCATCAATATCAAGCACTACAAAGCCATGCTCTCCAGCCTCATCAAAGCCCCTTCCCTCAAGACATCCCGGATAACAATACACTCCTCTGGCATCCAGCCTGTCACTTGAATATTCATGCACATGCCCAAGTGCAAGATAATCAATTCCACGGTTTCTTAAATCCTTAAGACTTATTATCTGTGCGTTATTCTTAGAAACATGAGAAGCCTCCTGCCCATGCAGTACAACAATATTATAATTGCCTGCATTGAGAGAAAGGCTTCCATATATCTTACCAACATTATCACTGTCAAGTTCCACGCCGGTAATAACGATATTCTTTGTAACACCGCCATTATTAATTATACCGGTATTGTAACTTGTCCATCCTTTTCCAAACATACGAAGATTAGCAGGAATCTCATCCAGATACGACACAAAGCTTCCATTGTCATGATTACCCTGCAGATAATAAAATGTAATACCCGGATTGTTAATTATTATATTATATACTTCTTTCTTTGCTCCGACTGATATGTTCCTTGTATCAAACAAATCCCCCGCAATTATAATAACCCCGATACACTCCTTCACAGCATATCCAACCATATCCTTAAAAGATGCCAGCAGCTCACTCCTGCGTTCTCTTGCCTTATCTTTATCAAGATTAGCCGTCATCGCTGAATCCAGATGAATATCTGCACAATGCAAAATCTTCATATCTTCTCAACCTCAACTAATAAATACTAATTAATGTGTAGAATACGCTCCTTCAACATGAACCATCTCTGTTGTTTCATTCTGGATATATATTCTGTATGAGCCGCTCATTGTCAGCTCAAATACGTGTGAATCATTGCCATTGGCAATAATATATCTTTTAGAACCATCAGGCTGTATAATTCCCGCTCTTACGCTATGAAATGGTTCTACCGAAAATACACTTAAAACTATCCTCTGTCCAGAAGATGCATGAAAGCTTGATGTTGACCTCCTTACACCGGCATATACATCCCATGAGATTGTACCATTTGAAGCACATGGCATTATTTCATCAGGATTAACATCTTCTTCATACATATCTGTAACAGCTGGATCTACATAATCAGCAGCCTCATAATATTCTGTTTTTGATCCCTGTAACTCTCTTTTTTCATCAGCAGTTAACTCCGCAACCTTAACTGATGTTTCAGTTACGGTTGTAGCTGCTCCCGCCACCATAACAGAACTCATAATAACAAATAAAGTCAGTATAGCTGCTGCAACAGCCATTGGTCTTTTCTTAACATAATAACTCTTCATAACATGCTCCATTCTTTCTCTTAAACTGCTTTTATTTTCATACAGACTTGCAGACAGCATGTCATAAAGATTATTATTTCTCACAGCAATATTAAATATTGTTTCATAATATTCATGTAGTCCATTCTCTGACATACATACAGAAAAGTCACATGCATACTCAGCATATTTAATAAATCTTCTGTAAAAAATCCATATAACCGGATTAAAGAAATTAAGTATACTTGCCACCGCAAGAAGATATCTGAACCATATATCATTATGAACCACATGTGTAAGTTCATGTGCAAATACAACTCTCATCTCTTTCTCAGAAAAATGATCTGCATTAACAACAACACACGGTCTGTGTATTCCTGTCACATATGCAGTAGTTGTCCTGTATGACTGCCTTAATGTGATTTTACATTTTCCAAGTCCCATCTGTTCTTTTATCTCACAGAAAATCCCGTTCATCTCCTTATTACAGGCAAACGATTCTTTCCTTATTGATAAAATTCTGAATCTCTTAAACACATAAATCATTATTGCAACAGCCAGACCTGTTATCCACACAATAGCAACAGCTCTTGTCACATTAATAATAAGCGGTGATGTATCAAATGCGTAACCATTCCACACGAACCTTAATCGGTCAATCATTCTTATCGCGTAATACATTACCGGAATTATCCAGAACAATACAACAACTTTTCCAAGTCTGTATGACATATTAAGATATCCTGTCTTATCAAGTAAATATGAAGTTATAAGCCATGCAACAGTAAGTACGCTACCCGTAAATGTAGTTATGACAATCATGTAAAACAAATCTGTCCATAGCATAATCTGCTGCACTCCTAAGTTAAATATATTAATCCGACATATAAATAAATATATCACATTTTTATATAAAAACATAGAACTTCTTTGTATAAAATGGTATACTTAATTTATATTTATTGTTCGTATTAATCATATATACAGAAGGGAGTATTTATGCAATATAATGTCAAAAAATGGGGGCTTCTCCCCGATGGTACAATGTGTCATATTATTCAGCTTTCATATAATGACATATCGCTTTATGTTTCAGACTATGGTGCAACATTCCAGTCAATGTTCGTGACTGATTCAGCTGGTGCACAACACGACATAATCCTTGGTTATGATACACCGGAAGAATATTATTATGACCAGCAGAACTTCGGCGGGACAATGGGGCGATTCGCCAACAGAATTGCAGGAGCATGCATAACTCTTAATAGCAAAGACTGGCATCTTCCTGCCAACGAAGGTAATAACACTCTTCACAGCGGACACGGCTTCAACAAATGTATGTGGCAGTATGATGTTAATCCTGAGGCTCTCATTCTCACACTTAACAGCCCGCATCTTGAGAATGGATTCCCTGGAAATCTTAAAGTTACCCAGACAATTACTATTACTGACAGGAATTCAATACTTGTGCATTATGACGCAGTATCAGATATGGATACAGTATGTAGCTTCACCAATCATAGTTACTTTAATTTTTCTGGGGTAAAGAACGTCTGTAATTATATAGTATCTATAGGAGCAGATTACTACACCCCTGTAGACAGCAGCAACATCCCCACGGGTGACATTCTGCCTGTTGAAGGAACAATGTATGATTTCCGTAGACCAAGAAGAGTTGGAACAGATTATATTGATATTAATTACGTTCTCTCTGATGCATATGAATATGCCGCTAAAGTAACCGACCCAGAAGCAGGCATAAGCATGTCTGTAAAGACCAGTTTCCCAGGATTGCAGCTGTATAACGGTAATTATATAGGTAACTGTACCGGTAAATACAATATGCCATACAACGATCAGCATGGCATATGTTTTGAACCTCAGTTTTTCCCTGACTCAATGCATCATAATAACTTTCCGTCCCCTGTTCTTAAAGCCGGAGAGCATCTTGACAGATATATAGAATACATTTTCTAAACAGAAACTGCATTACCAAAGCGCACGACGCAAAAAAGAACCGTCCCTGAAATCAGGACGGTTCTTTTTAATCTAAAAGCATATCTAACCTTTAACACCACCAAGTGTAACACCTCTTACAATGAACTTTGAAAGACAGATATATACTATAATTACCGGAACAATAGCAAATGCTATCATCATATATACCTGACCCATATCAAACTTCAGGAAATCTGCACTACGAAGCTGTGCTATTAACAAAGGAAGTGTTTTCTTACTTGCCTTGTTAATAAGGAGTGAAGGTATAAAATAATTATTCCATGATGATACGAAAGTAAATATCAACTGAACAGCCAGAGCTGGCTTCATAAGAGGCAGAACAATCTGGTTAAATATTCTAAACTCTCTTGCGCCATCAATTCTTGCCGCCTCTATAAGTTCCATTGGAAGCACACTGTCCATATACTGCTTAATAAAGAAGAATACTACAGGCGCTGCGATTGAAGGAACAATAAGAGGTATATATGAATTCAGAAGTTTCCAGTCTCCGATCATCTTAACAAATCCAAGTGCTGACACCTGTGTTGGCACCATCATTACAAGAAGAATGAATGTAAATGCAAACTTCTTTAATTTAAAGTTATATGCATGAATAGCAAATGCTGTGAGTGCTGAGAAATACACTGACAGAACTGCTGAACATGCTGCAACAAATAAACTGTTAAACATACCCTTGATAACAGGAATATTCTCATTAGCAAGAACATTCTTCATATTGACTATAAACGACTTTCCCGGAAGGAATGAGAATCCTTTCTGGATATCGGGGTGTGATCTTGTTGTATTAATAATAAGTACATAGAATGAGAAAAGGCACAAGAATGTTATAAGAATAAGCACGATATAACATAACGCTCTCTCCGTTGTAAGTATTATCCTGTCTTTCACTCCAGCATTAGTGCCTTTAATATCGGCACTTGCAGAGGCTTTACTTGAATTACTCATATTACTTCGCCTCCTTTGCTTTTTTCTTCTTAGCTTTTCTTATTCCTGCCGCTTCCATATCCTTAGTTATATAATTAAATACAAATATACTAAG
>ERZ1027042.360-NODE-360-length-19196-cov-8.283110_pt1 | contig 19196 bp, 18 predicted proteins | sample MGYA00519435_ERZ1027042 | MGnify/ENA primary metagenome ERZ1027042 (study PRJEB26926, sample SAMN06164586) | human gut metagenome | biome: ENVO:00009003; feature: ENVO:2100002; material: ENVO:00002003 | host: Homo sapiens | place: USA | collected 2012 ...
AGAGACTCGGAATAGCTTATTCCATATCCTCTTGCAAGTCATTCATACACAATGCTTATATGCTTGAACGGTTTATTTGCGTGTTTGGAATTAGCCCAGACCCGCAAGTTATTGACAAACTTTTCAGAGAACTCATTTTATTTACTGCTAGAGCCGCTTAGGCTTGGCTATTTTTTAACGAACTATTGAAGAGTAAAAGAAAAATATTTTATACATTTGTAATAAATCAAAAACACCTTGCATATATGATAGAAGTCATCCAGTTAAGCGGAACCGACAAAAAGCTATACGACAAAGTTGCACCACTTGTAATGAATCCAACGGTAATTCAATACAATCAAAACTACCCATTTAAAACAAATGAAAAATTCATTTGGTTTATAGCCCTCCTTGACGATGAAGTTGCCGGATTCATACCGGTAGAACTACGCAAGAATCAATGGGTTATCAACAATTACTATGTCGCACCATCCAACAAAGAATCCCTTGTTTTTTCCGCCTTACTGCAGGCTGTAAGCCAATCAAACAAAACACACCTGACAGCCATTGTTCAAACCATACACCAAGCTTATTTCACTACACATGGGTTTACGACAGTCAAAGAATGGAAAAAATATCTGAAAATGGAGAAGAAGAAGAAGGAGGATAATAAAAATGGAACAGCAAAAAAATGTATATGAATTAGCCTTAGAACGTATAGACCTCATTTTTAAAGAATTCGACAATATTTATGTCTCATTTTCAGGAGGAAAAGACAGTTCCGTTTTATTACAGCTATGCATTGACTATATCCGTAAGCATAATTTAAAAAGGAAAGTGGGAGTTTTTCATCTTGACTACGAAATACAATATCAGATGACCCTTGACTATGTTAACCAGATATTCGAAGAGAATCAAGACATCTTAGAGATTTACCACATCTGCGTTCCTTTCCGGGTACGGACATGCACCTCTATGTATCAAAGCTACTGGCGGCCTTGGGATGAAGCCATGAAAGAACTGTGGGTGCGTCCTATGCCTAAAAAGAATGTAAAAACCGCAGGCGACTTTCCCTTCTTCAAAGAAGATATGTGGGACTATGAGTTTCAACTGAAATTTGCTTCGTGGTTTCACCATAAAAAGAAAGCAGTACGTACAGCCTGCTTAGTAGGCATACGCACTCAGGAAAGTTTCAGCCGCTGGCAAACCATTTATGGAGGCAATAAAAAACAGCTTTATCATCAATATCAGTGGAGTTTCAAAATAGCATGCGATGTATTCAACTTATATCCGATTTACGACTGGAAAACAACCGATATATGGACAGCAAACGGAAAATTCAAATGGCCGTACAATAAACTCTACGACCTCTATTATCAGGCAGGAGTCAACATTGAACGACAGCGTGTAGCCAGCCCGTTTATCGGTGAAGCCATAGAAAGCCTGCATTTATATAAATGTATTGACCCTAACACGTGGGGAAAAATGATTAGCCGGGTAAATGGAGTAAATTTTACCGGATTCTATGGAACTACTTATGCAATGGGAAGAAATGGACTCAAGCTTCCTCAAGGATATACATGGAAATCGTACATGGAGTTTTTGCTTTCCACCCTACCGGAAAACATCAAAAGAAACTATCTGGAAAAGCTGCACACCAGTATCAAATTTTGGAGAACAAGAGGAGGATGCTTAAGCGAAGAAACCATACAACAATTGCTTGAACTGAAAATACCCATTGAAGTGCGTAACCAAACGAATTATAAAACAAATAAGAAACCGGTTATCATGGAGTATCTGGACGATATCCAAATTCCGAACTTCAGAGAAATACCTACTTATAAACGTATGTGTCTATGCATTTTGCGCAATGACCATGCCTGTAAATACATGGGATTTGCCCTAAACAAGCAAGAAACAAAAATGAAAGACTACATCTTAAAGCAGTACAAAGATATATGGAACTAGAAGAAGAAAAAAAAAGCCCGGTGTACAACGTAAAAGCAGTACCTGTAGAAAAAGTAACAGCCAATGACTATAACCCCAATGTAGTAGCCCCGCCTGAAATGAAACTCCTGGAACTGTCAATCTGGGAGGACGGATTTACGATGCCTTGCGTCTGTTATTATGACAAAGAAAATGATAAATACATCATTGTTGACGGATTTCACCGATATACGGTTTTAAAAAAATCAAAACGTATCTACGAAAGAGAAAAAGGGATGCTTCCTGTAGTTGTCATAAACAAAGACCTTTCACACCGCATGAGTTCAACCATACGTCACAACCGTGCCAGGGGGACGCATAGCATTGAACTCATGACTCACATCGTGGCAGAACTGACTCATGCAGGAATGTCCGACGAATGGATTATGAAAAACATTGGAATGGACAAAGATGAGCTGCTACGGTTAAAGCAGGTGTCAGGGCTTGCCGCCCTCTTTGCAGACGCAGATTTTTCCATCCCAAATAAAGAAGAACAGACAACAAATAGAAAGGATTGATTTTCACCGGAAACACATCAAAAGCCTGATTTATTTTTTAACTTTGCGGAAAAATAATACAAATTAGACTTATGCTTTTTAACGCAGAAAACATCTTACTTATCGGTTCGATACTTATCTTTTCAAGTATTCTAATCAGTAAAACCGGATATCGCTTTGGTATCCCCACCTTGTTGCTGTTCTTGATTGTCGGTATGCTTTTCGGAAGTGACGGGCTCGGGCTGCAATTCGACAGTGCTTCGGATGCACAGTTTATCGGTATGCTTGCCTTGAGCATTATCCTTTTTTCAGGAGGAATGGATACCAAACTGCAAGACATCCGGCCCGTATTGACGCAGGGCATCCTGCTTTCTACGGCTGGTGTACTTCTCACCACCTTACTGACGGGAATTTTCATTTTCTTCACCTCTCAGTGGAACCAGACAAACATAGAATTGTCACTACTTACATCCTTATTGCTTGCCTCTACCATGTCGTCTACCGACTCGGCTTCTGTATTTAATTTACTCCGCTCTCAGCGTATGGAACTGAAACAAAACCTCCGCCCCATGCTTGAGCTGGAAAGTGGAAGTAATGACCCCATGGCTTATATGCTTACCATAGCATTGATACAAATCATAGCAAGCGGAAGTGAATTCAGTTTGGCACTCATAGCCAAAGACCTGACCATACAGTTTTTCTTCGGAGGAGTTATCGGCTATGCTCTCGGACGATTTTCAGTATGGCTGATTAACCGGATTGGATTATCGAATAGTTCGCTCTATCCTATTCTTCTATTAAGCATCGTATTTATTACATTTACCGTTACCGACCAGCTTAAAGGAAACGGATATTTAGCTGTTTATATAGCCGGGGTTGTTGTAGGAAATTCCAAGCTCGTATTCCGCAAAGAAATCACTACCTTCATGGGAGGCTTGACTTGGTTATTCCAAATTATCATGTTCCTCACCTTAGGTCTGCTGGTCAACCCGCACGAAATGCTTGATGTGGCAGGAGTAGCCTTGCTTATCGGTATATTCATGATATTGATAGCCCGGCCGGTCAGTGTTTTTCTATGTCTTTTGCCTTTCAGAAACCTCACCAACCGTGCCCGCCTGTTTATATCATGGGTAGGTCTTCGTGGAGCTGTGCCGATTATCTTCGCCACTTATCCCGTACTGGCAAACATAGAAGGTTCCCAGCAACTCTTCAATATCGTATTTTTTATCACTCTGCTCTCTTTATTGTTGCAGGGAATGACCATTTCCCGCATCGCCCGATGGCTCCACCTTGACTTGCCTCAGGAAAAAGAAGGAAATGAATTCGGGGTAGAGCTTCCCGATGAAATAGATACACGACTTGAAGACATTACCCTCACCGCCGAGATGCTTGCCTCAGGAAACAAACTGGCAAACATGAGCATCCCTAAAGGCAATCTGGTCATGCTGGTAAAAAGAGGAAGCGAATTTATCATTCCCAACGGACAAATGGAACTGCATGAAGGAGACAAATTGCTTATTATCTCCGAAAACAAATCATAAATGGTCTTTTAAATATGCATAAAAATCATATTGGGCACGCACTTCCGGCTCTCCTTCTTTCTTTTTAGGTACGTTGGTTAACCGGCTGTCGACCCAATATCCTTTCACATTATCAGAAAGTTGCAGCTCAAGCATATGTATCAGTTCGTGCTGCAATTTTTTGTTTGACACCGGTATAACCAACTCTATCCGCCGATAAAGATTCCGCCGCATCCAATCGGGTGAACCGATAAACATTTTCGGGCTTCCTCCGTTTTCAAAATACCATACCCTTGCATGCTCCAGAAAACTATCCACGATACGGGTTACCCGGATGTTCTTGCTGAAAGGCTGTCCGGGTATCAGACAACATATACCCCGCACAATCAAATCAATCTGTACCCCAGCCTCACTGGCACGATAGAGTTCTTCAATCATCGACATATCCTGCAGAGCATTCATCTTCAGAATGATTCGTCCGCCTTTTTTCTTTTTAGCCAAAGCGATTTCATTACGAATCAGTTTCTGAAGTTGAGGAAGCAAATTGAATCGGGCAACCAGTAATTTCCGGAACACTCCCTCTGCTATTTCTCCACGCAAAAGCCGGAAAAGCGTATATAGCTCATCTACCACCGTCTGATTATGCGTATAGTAAGCAATATCAGCATATATCTTAGAGGTCTTTTCATTAAAGTTACCCGTACTTACACAAGCAAAGCCACGCTTAGCCCCCGATTCGGTCTGACGCACAACCAATGCCGTTTTCGCGTGGACCTTCAGTCCCGGAATACTGTAAATAATCTCAATCCCTGCCTTACGCATCCGCTCGGCTGTTGCCAAATTGTTTTCCTCATCAAAACGGGCCTTCAGCTCTACAAAAACTGTCACCCTCTTCCCTTTTCGTGCAGCCATAATCAAAGCATTGACCACTTCCGAGTTTTCAGCCACCCGGTATTGTGTCAGCAAAATTTCCGAGCAAAACCGATCATCAACCGCTTCATAAAGGAAATGTATAAAATGGTCGAAACTGTGGTAAGGATAATATAGCATAAAATCACCTTGCGCAATCCGTCTGAACATGAAATGCTTGTCCTGCAAACCCGACAGATACATAGGAGTGGGCTTAACCGGCAATAATTTTTCCAGATTCGGATTAGGCAGAGAGGTCAAATCCTGCAAATTAAGATGCTTATCACCCGGCACCAGTTCTTCTTCACTGATACCAAATGCATCCATCAAAAACGCAAGAAAATCATCTGGCATATTCCGGTCATACACAAAACGACAGATTGCACCGATTTTACGCTTCTTTACTTTTTGCTTCAACACCTCAATCATCTCTCCTTTAGGTACATCGTCTACAAAAACATCGGCATCACGCGAGGTTTTACAGCAATAACTGCAATCTACCTCATAGCCTACAAAGATTTCATATAGATTCGCCTTTATTACATCTTCAAGAAACATCAGACAAAAATCTTCTCCCCGCCGGGGAAGTTCAATGAAACGAGGAACCTTACTGTAAGGCATCTTCAACAGATAGTAAGCCAGCTCACCTGTGGCACGGTTCCGTACCCTTACCGCGAGATACAAGCGCTTGTCACGTAAAAAAGTGCAGACCATCCCCTTTTCCACCTTTACCGGCTGCAAATAAGGAAAAACCTCTTCCATGAAGTAACGGTGTACAAAAGGAAGAAAAGAAGCCGGAAGTTCTTTGCGGGTCTGATAAAAATAAATATGATTAGCCCGAAGTGCCGGTAATATTTTTTGCTCGTAGATGCGTACACGGTCATTTAACTGACGATTTACAATTTCAGTAATATCGTGAATAAGCCGGTGAGCCTCATCTACCGTCATGACTTCACTGCGACCTCCCGAAGCAATCGCTTTATGCTCTGCCACCCGTACTTGATAGAACTCTTCCAAGTTGGATGAATAAATAGCTATAAAATTGATTCGCTCATACAGAGGCAGCGTATCATCGTCTGCCTCCATCAACACACGATAATTAAATGACAACCAACTGATATCACGATTAAAATACTGATAGTTTGCATCCATATTAAATAAGGCTCAAAGTTTACTTAATGCTCCCTGCAGAACCAGACAGCCCATTGTTCTCTTACAAATGTAGGAGTTTTAATTGAGAACTCCCAACATCATTCTCAGAAACTTCAATTCCAACGGAAGTAAACCCTATCCCCCCGCCCAAGGTTTCCTTCCTTTTACCACTTCAAAAAGGAAAACTCACCTAACCAAACATCCAGCTTGATTTTATCGTATCTTTGTCGCTTGAAACTTAAACTCTAACCAATGAAACAATGAAACGAATAGGGCTACTTTCTGACACCCATGGCTATTGGGACGACCGCTATCTGAAATACTTTGAATGTTGCGATGAAATATGGCATGCCGGCGACATCGGTTCTATGGAAGTCGTAGAACGGTTGCAGGGATTCCGTAAGCTGCGTGCCGTATATGGAAACATCGACGGGCAGGATATCCGCCGCCTTTTCCCGGAAGCCGACCGCTTCTCTATAGAAGGTGCGGATGTAATCATGAAACATATCGGAGGTTATCCGGGTAAATACGACCCTTCCATACGGGGAACCTTACTGGTACGTCCACCCAAGCTTTTTATCAGCGGACATTCACATATTTTGAAAGTGAAATACGATAAAACATTGAGAATGTTACATATCAATCCCGGAGCTGCCGGAAAATACGGATTTCATAAAGTACGTACATTAGTACGTTTCAGTATAGAAAACGGGGCATTTTCCGACCTTGAAGTGATTGAATTAAGTGATTAAAATCTCAAAATTCTTGCTACTTCCGAAAAACTTTCCGAACTTTGCAGCACTCTAATTAAAACTTAAGCATGAAGAATTATTTAGTTACAGGGGCAGCCGGCTTCATTGGAGCCAATTACCTGAAATACATGTTAGCAAAATACGACGACATTAAGATTGTGGTGCTTGATGCACTCACCTATGCAGGTAATTTAGAAACCATCGCTAAAGATGTGGATAACGAACGCTGCTTCTTTATCAAAGGAGACATTTGTGACCATGATTTAGCCGACCGGCTGTTTGCTGAATACAAATTTGACTATATTGTCAACTTTGCAGCCGAAAGCCATGTGGACCGCAGTATCGAAAATCCTCAACTGTTTCTGCAGACCAATATCTTAGGAACACAGAATCTGCTGGATGCAGCACGCCGTGCATGGGTAACAGGAAAAGACGAAAACGGATATCCTACTTGGAGAAAAGGGGTCCGCTATCATCAGGTTTCTACCGATGAAGTATATGGCTCACTGGGTGCTGAAGGATTCTTCACTGAGGAAACTCCGCTTTGCCCGCACAGCCCGTACAGCGCCTCAAAGACCAGTGCTGACATGATTGTTATGGCTTACCGTGATACGTATAAAATGCCGGTAACCATTACACGCTGTTCTAACAACTATGGCCCATATCATTTCCCGGAAAAGCTGATTCCGCTGATTATCAAAAACATCTTGGAAGGAAAACGCTTACCGGTATATGGTGACGGAACCAACGTACGTGACTGGCTGTATGTAGAAGATCACTGCAAGGCTATTGATATGGTAGTAACTCAAGGTAAAGATGGAGAAATCTATAATGTAGGTGGACATAACGAAAAACAAAACATCGAAATTGTTAAGCTGACCATTGCTACTATTCACCGCTTGATGACTGAACACCCTGAATATCGCAACACTTTAAAGAAAAAGGAAATCGGTGAAGACGGACAGATTAGCATCGACTGGATCAACGATTCACTGATTACTTTCGTAAAAGACCGCCTGGGACATGACCAGCGTTATGCTATTGACCCGACAAAAATCACCAACGACTTGGGATGGTATCCTGAAACCAAATTTGAAGATGGTATCGTGAAGACCATCGAATGGTATTTGAACAATCAGGAATGGGTAAAAAACGTGACAAGCGGTGAATACCAAAAGTATTACGAAAACATGTATAAGAATAAATAAGCCGTCAGGCTGACTTCGCATAAAAAGGAGGCGTACCTGTGATATGAACCCCGAAAGTAAGACAAAAAACTTTCGGGGTTCATATCATACACGAGGCACCTCCTTTTTTTATACTTATCACTGTTTACTGTAATGGAATACTATCATCTTGCAACCCTAACAATTCTATATCTTGCCAATATATATCCTTGTAACTGGAATTATGTGTGCATTAGGTGAACTTATCATGCGGAACAGCAAAAACAAAAAATCATAAATAAAACACAGTATTCAATGTTACATGACTGGAAAAAAGGAGAGGGAGGCTCTCGAACTTATACTTTCACAGAATCTCATAAAACAGCAAACACTGATAATCAAGTGCAAATTACAATATAGAGTAAAACTAAATGTTTCTAAATGTCTTTTGCTATCTCAATAATTGGGTGTATATTTGGGTGTAGAATTTCAAACGCACCCAATTATGAATATCAAGCGCAACATCATTTTTGCATTGGAGAGCCGGAAAAAGAACGGTGTGCCAATCGTAGAGAACGTACCCATCCGTATGCGTGTCATCTTTGCCAGCCAACGCATCGAGTTTACAACGGGCTACCGGATTGACGTAGCCAAATGGGATGCAGACAAGCAGCGGGTAAAGAACGGATGTACCAACAAGCTAAAGCAAAGTGCAGCCGAAATCAATACGGACTTGCTGAAATACTATGCAGAAATGCAAAACGTGTTCAAGGAGTTTGAGGTACAGGAAGTCATGCCTACCACCCAACAGTTAAAGGAAGCTTTCAACATGAGAATGAAAGACACCAGCGAAGAACAGCCGGAAGAAGCCCCTGTCAGCTTTTGGGAGGTGTTCGATGAGTTTGTAAAAGAGTGCGGTAACCAGAATAACTGGACGGCATCCACCTATGAAAAATTTGCAGCAGTGAGGAACCACCTCAAAGAGTTCAAGGAGGATGCAACGTTCAACTATTTCGACGAGTTTGGATTGAACGAATACGTCAACTTCCTGCGTGATACCAAGGATATGAGAAACAGCACCAGCAGCTGCACGGATGGGAAGCAAAATCATCAAGCAGTTGGCAAAGGCTATCAGACTGCATTACCCTGAGAAGAAAGGCTACTCGGAACGTAACCTTACCTATATGTGTCAGTTTGCAAAGGCATATCCTTTAAGAGCGTTGCAAAGTTTCATAGAAACGGATGCAAGCCTGTCTGTCCCGACCATACAGAGTGTGACCAATGAAGTATTAAAACTGAATGACAAGCAATTTACGCAGGAACTTACTGCGCAAATACAATCGATTGATTGTCAATCATTAGCAATTACGCAGGAAGTTCCTGCGCAATTTGAAGATGTGGGAAAAACCGTGTCTGCCATTTACAGGATGGGAATCAGGGAAATAGAAGAAGTTTTCTTGACCTCTCCTATAGCCAAAATAAACTGGACAAGCCAAATGACTATACTTGATAGTTCGCTACCTTTAGGTCTAAGCTGCTGGTACACGAAGCAGTCCATAGAAATGGGATGGAGCAGCAATGTATTAAAATTACAGATTACAGTGATTTGTATAGCCGGCAAATCAGCAACAACAAGGTAAACAATTTCACGACCACACTTCCGGCTCCACAAAGCGACCTTGCCAGTTACCTGCTCAAAGGCCCGTACATCTTTGATTTGGCAGGAGCCAAAGAAAAAGCAGACGAAAGGGATATTGAAGAACAGCTGGTGAAACACGTTACCCGCTACCTGTTGGAAATGGGCAACGGTTTTGCCTTCGTTGCCCGGCAAAAGCACTTCCAAGTAGGAAACAGCGATTTCTTTGCCGACCTGATTTTATATTCCATTCCGTTGCACGCATATATTGTCATAGAATTGAAAGCCACTCCTTTCAAGCCGGAATATGCCGGACAACTCAACTTTTACATCAACGTGGTGGATGATAAGTTGAGAGGGGAACACGACAACAAGACCATCGGTCTTTTGTTGTGCAGAGGAAAGGACGAAGTGGTTGCCCAGTATGCCCTTTCCGGCTATGACCAGCCCATCGGCATCAGCAATTACCAATTGAGCAAAGCGATTCCTGAGAAACTGAAATCAGCGTTGCCCAGCGTGGAAGAAGTGGAAGAAGAACTGGCTTCTTTCCTTGACAAAGACCCCCGATAATAAGAGTATGCCATGCAGAAAACGATAACAACCCTCATTCCTCAATACGGGGAGCTGAACAGAATCTGCAAAGATTGGATTGTAAGCCATACTTTCTCTTTTGAAAAGCAGAAATTCATCGTTGATTTCTACTCGAAATGGAGCGATATAAAGGCTTTTGAGCAAGCTATCCTTGAACTGGTGCTGCATACACCGCCAGAACCATGTACCCTGCTGCTGAAAAGTCTGAAAAAGGAAGTCAAAGAATACATACGGCTTTATGAATCTTACCGCCTTCTCCATGACGAAGTGATCATACGTGTATGCTACCAATACGCAGACCGCTACAAGGAAACCATCAAGGAAGAGATGGAAGTGGTAAACAGGCTGCGCAAACCGATGAACGAAGCCAACAACCGCTATGATTCCATTGGCTACCGAGAGCATACACCCGAAGAAGAAAAGCTGGCGGAAAGAGAATATGAGCGTTGCAAGGCTGAATATGAAAGGGAGAAAGCCCAACTGGAGCATCTTTATGAGCAGCAAACCCTTCTCTGGAAAGAAGCCCGGCAATACATGAAAAACCGTTGCGACGACATCTACCTGCTTAGCGTACACTTCATGGGCATCCTGACCAAATATGTACCGGACGAAGAAAGCCAACCGAACGAAGCAGACAGGCAGAGCCGTACAGACAGCCAGCCGGAAGCTGAAACTACAACCGCATCGACTACAGCTACGACTGCCGGATTGCCTGAATATTTCAGCATGAAGCTGATTTCCCTAATTCATGAAGTTTGTGCAGGGGAACAGTTTGAAGACATTACCGCACCGGATTTCTATGCCTGCATGAATCTGCATCCCTGCCAGTGCGTACTGAAAATAAAGCCAAGGGAAAAGATACGGGTATGCTATCTGATTTCCCTGATGAGGGAGCAGTTGCCGGGGCAGGATAAGGACAAATGGAAGGAAGCCATCCTGAAACACCTGGATATTGATGAAGACTATTACAAGTCCAAGTACAGGGAACCCGTTTCCGATTTACCCAGTATTCCCAACCAAAAGTTCGCCAAGGAAATGGACGGAATATTCCGATAACCCGTGATATTCCAATATATTTTACGACATGACCACTTATACCACTCAAAATAATTTTTGAGTGGTATTTTTATTTCTTGATATTCAGCGATATAACAGAACAATCCATATCTATCATCCACATACTTACCACTCAAAACCCTACCTAATTTTGCATCGTTCGAGAACAGAAGAAACAGCCTGTGCGCAGGGCTATTGTCAAACAAGTAATCATACGGACGATGAACAACCTCAAAGAACTGTTAGTGAAACCCGTCTGGCAGATGACAGGCGAAGAGTTCCTTTTTCTAAGCAGACACGCTTCGGTACAGGCAGAGGCGCAACCGCAGCCGACCACCGACACGGAAAGAAAGTACGTGTACGGCATACTCGGCATAGCCAAGCTTTTCGGGTGCAGCCTGCCCACAGCCAACCGCATCAAGAAAAGCGGAAAGATAGACAAAGCCATTACCCAGATTGGACGCAAGATTATCGTGGATGCGGAACTGGCGCTGGAACTGGCTGGCAAGAAAACCGGAGGACGCAGATAAAGGAGGTGATTATGGACTATATAAAAGAAATATCACCCGAACAAGCCGTTATCCTCTGGCAGGAATCCCGGCTAAGTCTGTCAAGATGCTACGAAAAAGCCCCCGAAATTCTGAAAGTACACGGCTCTGTCATCGGGACGCTGGGCAATTTCAGCGCATCCATCGGCAAAGCCAAGAGCAAGAAAACCTTCAATGTATCGGCTATCGTAGCCGCTGCATTGAAGAACGGTACCGTGTTACGATATGCGGCTGAACTGCCCGAGGAAAAGCGGAAAGTGCTTTATATAGATACGGAGCAAAGCCCCTACCACTGCCTGAAAGTGATGAAGCGGATCCTGCGGATGGCAGGATTGCCCGATGACAGGGACAGCGGTTATCTGGAGTTTCTCGCTTTGAGAAAATACACCCCGGAACAGCGCATCAGCATTGTAGAACAGGCTATCTACCACTCACCGGATATTGGGCTGGTCATCATAGACGGCATCCGGGATATGGTGTACGACATCAACAGCCCCGGTGAATCCACCCGCATCATATCCAAGCTGATGCAGTGGACGGACGACAGGCAGATTCATATCCATACGATACTGCATCAGAACAAGGGGGATGAGAACGCAAGAGGGCACATTGGTACGGAACTGAACAACAAGGCGGAAACAGTCCTGCTGGTGGAAAAGGACAAGGGGAACAGCGACATCAGCCATGTTTCCGCCATGCACATCCGGGCGATGGATTTCGAGCCTTTTGCATTCTGCATCAACGACAGAGCCCTGCCCGAACTTGCGGAAGGCTACAAGCCGGAAGCAAGGAAGCCGGGAAGACCCTCGGTGGAAAAGTTTGACCCTTACAAGGATATTTCAGAACCGCAGCACCGTGCCGCACTGGAAGCCGCTTTTGCACTGAAAGAGGAATACGGCTACAAGGAGCTGGAAGACACCTTAATCAGGACTTATCTGGCAGAAGGGGTTAGACTGAATCACCAGAATGCAGTGGCGCTTATCACCATGCTGCGCAACAAACGGATGATAGTGCAGGAAAACGGCAGGAAGTATTCCTTCAAGCCCGATTACCACTATTAGCCGACAATCCCGAAAATCGCTTCACTTTATTCCCGTATCCTATATATACGACAATTTAGTGAAGTGATTTCAGAAACAGACAAATCACTTCACTTTATTCCGAGGGTCTATATATTAGGAGTTTAGTGAAGTGATTGTACTGACCGCATACTTTTAAGAGTTGCGGGCAAAAAGAGAAATAATCAAAGCACTCACTAAAAACGATTTCCTTATGAACATCGAGACTGCAAAACAAATCAATCTGGCTGACTACCTGCACAGCCTGGGGTATTCACCCGTCAAACAGCAGGGTATCAACCTTTGGTACAAATCTCCCTTGAGGGAAGAAACAGAGGCTTCCTTCAAAGTGAACACCGAACGCAACCAGTGGTACGACTTCGATGCGCCCATATAGGCTACACAATAAATATCTCTATGGCAAGAGATTAGGTTAGAGTTCAACAGACCTATCCTCAACGACTTAGCTGGAGGAGAAATCCAAAGGTGACAAAAGCATGTCGGTAAAGTCATTAGTCAGCTAAATACCAAGCTGCGACTGCATGGCGAGAGGAAAAGACAGACACAAGGATGAAGCCTGATTGGTTGAACGATAGTTCTGCTGCACACGTACCAGCCCCGACGAAAGGTATTTGATTCACGTCGGGCTGAAGCACCCCATGTAAACCGAAATTACAATGGAGCAGGAGCTGGCTTCAGAGCAACCACAATAAGTGGAATAGGAACGTAAGTCGCATCCGACAGTCTGCCGAGCCAAACAGTTATTGTGAAAGCAAATGGGGATTCCCTAAATCAGAATGCCGTAAGGCTATGGGCATAGGACCCTGAATATCTGACATGGGAACGGAGCTTCCGTAGTAGTCCGAGCAAGGGAAAGCCTTGTACATGGCGAAGGGAAGCAGTTAGATAACTTAATACAAATAATGGAAAATGTGTGAGACATTATGAGAAGTCCTGAGCAAGTATTAAAAGCTTTAAACAAGCATGGTAAAGTTTCGGATTACAAGTTCGAAAGGCTGTACCGTATCTTATTCAATGAGGAGATGTTTCATGTTGCTTACCAGCGTATTTACGCCAAACCAGGCAATATGACACCCGGTACGGATGGGAAAACCATCAATCGGATGAGTCTTCAAAGAATAAACAAAGTCATTGCATCTTTGAGAGATGAGTCTTACAAGCCTAATCCGGCAAAAAGGATATACATACCCAAGAAAAACGGTAAGAAAAGACCGCTTGGAATTCCTTCCTTTGAGGACAAACTTGTACAGGAGGTGGTGCGCATGATTCTTGAAGCCGTCTATGAAGAGGTGTTTGCAAACACCTCACATGGATTCAGACCAAACAGAAGCTGCCATACCGCATTGACCCATATCCAAAAGACATTTACAGGTACAAAATGGTTTGTGGAAGGAGACATTAAAGGATTCTTCGACAACATAGACCACAATGTATTGATTGCAACTTTGCGGAAACGGATTGCCGATGATAGATTTCTAAGGCTTATCCGCAAGTTGTTGAATGCGGGATATATTGACGACTGGAAGTTTCATAATACAAACAAGGGAACTCCACAAGGCGGTAATATCAGTCCTATACTGGCAAACATTTATCTTGATAATTTTGACAAGTATATGGAAGAATACGCCCTACGCTTCAATAAGGGAAAAGAAAGACACATCACCAAAGAATACAAGCAACTTAGCGATAAGATGCAACGCATCCTTAAAAGCATCAAGAACATACAGGATGCAGATGTCAGATTACAGCTTAGGGATGAGTATGAGAAACTGAGACGTGAAAGGCAAAAGATTGAGAGCAGAGACAGTATGGATGAAACATACAGAAGGCTTCGATACGTAAGATACGCAGATGATTTCCTCATTGGTGTTATCGGAAGCAAGGCAGAGTGCGTTAAAATCAAGTCGGACATTACCAAGTATATGGAAGAAAACCTCAAGCTGGAACTGTCACAGGAAAAGACATTGATAACAAACGCACAAAAGCCCGCGAAATTTCTTGGCTTCGATGTTTCAGTCCGTAAGTCTGATGCTATCAAGCGGGACAAGAACAATGTGCCAGCCCGTTATTACAACGGTAAGATAGTCCTAAAGGTCGCCATAGAAACGGTGCGGAACAAACTGGAAGAATACAGCGCCATCAGATACAAGGTAGAAAATGGCCGACAAGTTTGGTTTGCAAAGTTCAGAGGCAATCTTATGAAGAAGAAAATCGAGGACATAGTGGCGGCATATAACTCTGAAATCAGAGGGTTCTACAACTACTACTGCATTGCCAACAACGTGGCATACGCGCTCTCAAAGTTTGGATACATCATGGAGTACAGTATGTACCATACCATTGCAGGAAAAACCAATAGCACTGTAAGCAAAGTCATTGACAAATATAAGGTTGGGAATGACATTATAGTGCCATATCAGGATGCAAAAGGTAAATTACGGTACAGGAAATTCTATAATGAGGGATTCAAACGTAAACCACCAATGTACTATACGGAGGTAAACGACTTATCCTACACAATCGCAATTCCACAGCCGACACTTACTGAGCGATTGGATGCGAGAACATGTGAATTATGTGGAAAAGTCGGACCTGTAGTCATGCGTCATGTCAGAAAGCTAAATCAGCTTAAAGGAAAAACTGAATGCGACAGGCTGATGCTTGAAAAGCATAGGAAGACATTGGTTGTCTGTGAAAAGTGTTATGCCAAAATACACAGCCATGCTAAATAAAGTCATGTTATCAACGGAGAGCCGTATGCGTGGAGACATGCAAGTACGGTTTGGGGGCAGGTACGGGAAAACCTACTGCCGAAAGGCAGTAAGGCGTTCTGTACCGAGCCTACGTTTAGGGAAAGGGGGCGGTATCATTGAACTGGCTGCACACCTGTATGCTACCGACCATGTACCTTACCTGCTGGAGCGGATTGCGGAACAGACACCGCATGTACACCCGGTATCTTTCTCTTTTGGCAAGCAGGACTCTTTCGGTCCGAGCTTCCAACAGCTGGAGATAGTACCGCTATCGTCTCCTGCCCTGCTTTCCTATTTACAAGGTAGAGGAATAAATCTGGAACTGACAAAAAGAGAATGTAGAGAAGCCCGTTACACCCACAACGGCAAGCGCTACTTTGCCATTGCCTTCCCTAACGGTTCGGGTGGGTTTGAGGTTCGTAACCCCTATTTCAAGGGCTGCATCGCCCCCAAGGAAATCTCCCACATCAGACAGGCGAGAAAAGCAAGGACTGACTGCTATGTGTTTGAGGGTTTCATGGTCATCCCTATCGTCCAGACCGAACGCAGAAAGAAGAAGTCGGAAAAACTGGTGAAGAAGAACTACCGCAAAAAACCGAGCGGTGCAGCACGGCTGTCAGCCAATGACATCATGACCCGGCATAAGCTGAAAGCCTATCAGGACGGGTATGCTCTGGCTATGGCAAAATACGGATTGAAACGTGGCATTGTCGGCTCGGAAGCCCGGCATACCACCACCGCCCAATACTACCGTGACCTGCTGAGCCAGACAGAGGACATACAGGAAAACATCGGTCTGCTGCTTGTCGAAAAGGAACGGGCGGAAAGCGAGCTGGCTAAAATCAAAAGCGAAGCCAGAACCGAGCAGTTGAAAAACAAGGCTACGGATGTCATGACAGCCATTGCCAGCGGGGTCGGTTCTCTTTTCGGTAGCGGTAAGCTGAAGGAGCTGGAACAAGCCAACGGAAAACTACAGGGTGAGATAGACAAACGTGACAATCAAATCCGTCTGCTGAACGAGCACATGAGGATGCAGGAAGAGCGTCATAGCACAGAGAAACACTGCCAGCAGGAGATACACCGACAGGAGCTGAACATGAAGATGAAGAAGGCAGTCATTTCAAATAAAGGATGCGGTCTGCAAGATTGAGGACGATTTGACTGAGGAACACAAGTTGGTGCTGACCATAAACCGACAGCCCATAGTACAATGGTTTAAGGAACAATGGGAAAAGTTACAGCAGAATCTGCGTAACTCGGTGCAGAGAGAACAAAAAAACAGAGGATTCAAATTATAAATTCGTTCAACATAAAGCAAAATCTCGATTAAATGACTAATTTTACATTTGTGTAGAATCATCTACCCAAGAATAGAAATCAAAGAAACGGTATGTTCATCTGGTTGCTTAGGATGAAGCATAATTGGCTCACGTTTCTCATCATCCATTTAGCCACTCAAATGGGGCCAATAGAGTATATGATACGAATATGAATAAATTGTTCATGCCTTTTATGGCGATTATCTGCCTGCTCCTGACAGCTTGCGACAAGGATGAAGTTTCGCCAGCCAATTCCATGAAGTGGTCGTATGAAATCCTTACGCCCGCAAACGTCAAATTTTTAAAATCCACTGCAGAGGTTTCCCCTGCCTATTTTTTTGAGACGAATGGCAAGGGAGGTGATATGGTAATGACTTGCGAGAATTTTGACGTACTTAACCCCATATCAGCTGATTCTTACGCATACGATTGTGGATGGGCCACCCTCAAGGTAGAAGGCAATCAGGTGAAAATTCATTTTCCTCCATCGACTTCTGACGAGGTTGCACACGAAGAGATTCAGATTTCAGCCAATGATGGGGAAAGAAAAGCTTATACGCTTATCTGTTTATCCAGAGCTATTAACAATGATGGACCAACAGACCCCCAACCGGAGGAGTTGCCCGAAGAAGTGAAGTTCAAAATGATTATGGCAGAATATACTCCCTTTATGAGAATTGAAAGTCCGCTGCCGGCACCTCTCGATTTGATTACCTTCCGAATCACGGATATAAACGGTGAATATTCACCCATAGACATCCCTGAGTTCACACACTATTATGATTCTATTGTGTGGAGCGCAGATGATTTTCCTCACACATTCAAAGTGGCTGAAAACAAAGTTTCTGCAGAAAGCGCTGAAACACATATCACTACACAATGGAGTTCGCACTTCTTCAAGAGCGGTACGGTAAAGAGCCATCTGAAAGGCTACCGCGATGGAAAAGTGGAATATGAAACTTCGCATCGCATCACGCTTTATGACCGCGATTTTTTGGGACTTGAATGGGGCGCAATTAATCTACAGAAGCCTACGAATCTGACGGCCTATTGTCTGTTGGATCGAAATTATGAGTACAAGTTGTATGACATTGTTGCCAAGGGCTATAATCCTTATTCTCGATTTGTCCCAGTAAACCATAAATTGCTGCCGGATGCAGACTTTCTGCCGACAACTAAAAAGGCAGTCATGATACTGATGGAAAACAGTCTTGGTACTGGAGAAAATGCCAACGGCAAAGAAAGTCTATTCAAATGTCTGCCTGAAAAAGGTGTAGTGGCTGAAAGGTATTGGGAAAACGAAACCACCCGCATGCTGATGTTGCATCGGCTTCCTGATGAGGAGGGATTGGCAGAAGAAAGCTATTATTTGCATATCGAACCTAAATAAGTATTTATGAATAGAGTAATTATCACATTCCTATTTTTTATCGGAATAGCCGTATCATCTTGCACAACCTCTAAAAGCGTTGTGTCGCAAAATGCAGATTTGTCTAAATATGAATATGCCTCAATCATCAACAATGACACCTATCACATTCCTGCCCAACTGATGGAATACGAAATACAGTTGTTTGATGCAGTAGAAGGCTCTCGTCTTACGTTGGTCAGTGATATGCGTATAAATGAGTTGACTGCAACACAACAGTCAAAACTGCTTATGGTAAAATATGGGGTAGATATTTTAGAAGAAGAATCCATTGTAACTGTGAATTTCATAGATTTCCTCACGGGTCGCCCGATAGCTTCATGTCGTGGTGCATACAGTACATTAGGATTGAGCGTATCTGCAGACATTAGAGGTGCTATAAAACGTGTTGCCAAACAAATTGAAGCCACATTTCCTAAGTAATGCAATGCCACTTAAATAACTAAAGGTTGCCTATCTAATGCATTCGCATGTACATAGGCAACCTTTGATGTATCTTTTTATTTTAAGAAAAAATAGTATCTTGTTTAATAAACCCGGCTCAGTTTGAAAACTTGGGGGAATTAGTTAAAAACCCTATCTTTGGCACATGAAACAGAAACTTCAAAAATATCTTGATGACTGTATTAAATTGCGGATACCCCCATTCTTCGACATTGTTTTAAGCCCCCTACGCCGTTTCGTTAGTCGGACCAAGCGTTTTCGTCCTTTAGATTATGCCTGCCTGTCCGTCGAATTACTACAGTCTCCAGCAGCGGACTGTATGATTCGTTGCAGTGGACCGTACAGTCTGCTACAGTGGACTGTACGGTCCATTGCCGCAG
>ERZ1027042.388-NODE-388-length-17801-cov-5.054829_pt1 | contig 17801 bp, 29 predicted proteins | sample MGYA00519435_ERZ1027042 | MGnify/ENA primary metagenome ERZ1027042 (study PRJEB26926, sample SAMN06164586) | human gut metagenome | biome: ENVO:00009003; feature: ENVO:2100002; material: ENVO:00002003 | host: Homo sapiens | place: USA | collected 2012 ...
CAGCGTCAGATGTGTATAAGAGACAGGACATCATAGGTGCTGCCCCAGACCTCGGGCACGCCGCGGTCGATGTTGAGCAGGGTGTAAACCGCTTCCATACCGGTGCGCATGGAGTACTCGGTGGTGAAGATGGTGTCACGGCCGGTCTCGGCGAACTGACCCAGGAAGGCAAAGTTGACAGCACCCTCCGGCACGATATCAGGACGGTCGCCCATCGCACGCGGCATAAAGAATGCATCGATATACGGCATCATGACCGGGATGGTGTTGGCACTGTGCTCGGCCAGCTCTTCGATCTGATCCTCAGGCACACCGATATGGTACAGCCACTCCATGCACAGTTCCTTGCCGGTGCAGTCACGCATGGCCTTTTTGACGTAGTTGCCGGGCTTATCGCTGAACAGGCCGTAGACCCAGACGCACAGCTGGTTCTTGGGCTGGTCTCGGAACTGCTGCTGACGGTTCAGCGTCCAGCTGAGCAGCCAGTTGGAGTCCTTAACGGTGACGATGCCGCCGGTGACGGTGTGGCCACTGAACGGGTCACGCTTGCAGATCTTCTGGATATACTGTGGGATCTTGTCGTCCAGCGTAGTGATGGTGGCGCTTTCCCAGTTGGAATGTTCGGGGTCGGAGCAGAACTTTTCAGGATTGCCGAATGCGGGGTCCTGTGCAGCGATCTTCTTCCACAGGTCCCAGCCGTTGCCCGGCTTGATGGTGGGATCAAAGCCTGCTGCCTTGTCCTGTGCGCCCATCGTGCAGCTTTCCACGCAGCCGCCGTTGGTGATGAACAGCAGATCATTTTCGGTCAGGTCAATGGTGCTGATCTCACCTGCGTGCTCCACAACCACGCTGCTTGCCTGCTTGCGCTTGCCATTGATCTCAAATTTCACGTCCACGACCTTGGTCTCATAGTGGAACTGCACGCCGTGGTCCTTCAGGTAAGTGACCATGGGCAGGATGATAGATTCATACTGGTTGTAGCGAGTAAAGCGCAGGGCAGTGAAATCCGGCAGACCGCCGATATGGTGGATATAGCGCTTAAGATAGAGCTTCATTTCCAGAGCACTGTGCCAGTTTTCAAAGGCAAACATAGTGCGCCAGTACAGCCAGAAGTTGGAGTTCAGCACTTCATCATCAAAGAAATCGGTGATTTTCTTATCCTGCAGCTGCTCGTTGGGGGTGAAGAAGAGCTTCATGATCTCCATAGCACCCTTATCAGACAGGCCGAACTTGCCATCGGTGTGGGCATCCTCGCCGCGGTTGACGGTAGCACGGCACAGTGAATAGTTGGGGTCTTCCTTGTTCAGCCAGTAGTACTCATCCAGCACACTGGCACCCTCGGTCTCCAGAGACGGAATGGAGCGCAGCAGATCCCACATGACCTCGAAGTGGTTATCCATCTCGCGGCCACCGCGCATCACGTAACCGATATCGTATTTGTAGCCGTCGCAGGCACCGCCGGGGATGGGGTCTTTCTCAAACACATGCACATGCTCGCCCTTCATCTGGCCGTCACGCACCAGATAACATGCAGCCGTCAGTGCGGCCAGACCGGAACCAATGATATATGCAGATTTATGATCAACACCCTCCGGCTTTTTAGGAGTTGCAAATGCTTCATAGTTGCCACTGGAATAGTACATAGAAAAGCCTCCCTGCTTTTTATTGCTTTTTTTCGGCATCCTTGCGCCGTCCTTATGGCAACAGTATACCCCGCGCCGCCGCAGCAGACAACAAACAAACTTTAGCGGGTGTATAAATTTTATACAATCATTCTGTTTTGCTGGAAATACGTACAAATTGTGACAAAAGCCGCCCTAATAGCGAATCGTTCTGTGCTATGGAGTGCTTTATAAACCAGTTTCAGCAAAAAGAAAAGCACCCAGATTTCAACGAATCCAGGTGCTTTTTGTTGGTGGAGGCGATGGGAGTCGAACAATAAAAAATGATTGAGTGACGTCAAAAACATATCTGCAACGCGCCTAAACACTTGCTAAAAATGTAGTGGGGTTGGTTTGTAACCCATGTATTTTGCTACGTTTACAAAAAAGAGTGTTACCAAAACTGTTACCAGAGTCAGGCCTGTGCCTTTTTGAATGCCGCGGTGGTAGCGGCAGCAAGATCTTCCCTCTGACCGTCAAGCTCGTGCCGATACACTCCGGCAGTGTCCATGTTCTTGCTATGGCCCACGAGCATCTTCAGCTGGCTGTCAGTCAGGACGCTGGATTCAACACTGACAAAGGTGTGCCGCAGCTCGTAAAGTGAAACTTTCGGCTCAAGCCCATTTGCTTCCTGGTAGGATTCCCAGCGGCGATAGAGCGCGTGTTCTGACGGGATCTGAAACAGCGGGGTATTGTAGTTCAGAAGCATACCTTGAGCCTTCAGAAGCTGCACCTGTGCCTCGTATGCCTCGCGAGCTTCCTTGCCCATGTCAAAAGAGCGGATTGCGTTTTCGTTTTTTCCGGTCGTCTGTTCCCGGTGCACGTTGATGCTGCGCCGAAGGTTGACCGTGTTCCCTTTGATGTCTCCATACCATAAGCCAATCAGCTCTCCGGGGCGCAGGCCGGTCGCAACTGCAAAACGGTAGGCGTAGATATATTCATCAAATACCAGCTTTCCATAGTAGGTGCGGGTGTCTACGCTAAACAGAACCTTCAGGGCGGTGGGCTGAAGAATTGTGCGTTTCCCCATCCTGGCATTCTTCGGGATAGACAGGTCGGGGTAGAGTGTCGTGTACTTGTTCCTTCGGCACCACTTGACAAAGGCGGTTTCCGCAGCCCGGATCGTCATAAGCGTCTTTCGGCTCAACGGCTGGTTTGAGATGGGCTTGCGCTGGTTCTTTTTCTGTGAGCGCTTCCGGAACGAAACGTCAATGGCCTTTTGAAGATCGCCCTCGGTTAACTCGTCAATGCGGATATTCCCACAGGTCGGCAGGATATAGCAGTCCCCGTAACGCTGGCATTGTGTCACATAGGATGTCCCGCAAGTCAGCTTCAGTTCTTCTACCCACTGGGCATAGAGGGCAGCTACCTTCTTTTTTCCGTCTCTGATGCTATCGTCAAGCCAGGCATCGGCCTTTGCGTTGGCTTCCCGCTGGCCGGTGCGGCCAGGCGTGCTGCTGTAAAACCGTTTGCGGGTGCCGTTCTTCTGCACCGCGATGCACCAGCGGCTTTCCTTCTCGACCCAAAACGCCGTGTTGACCCGTTTTTTCATAAAATCCACCTCCATACACAAGGGTACACTTTGACAAGCCTGCCCGGAGGTGGTATCATAGTCTGTGCAGAGGTTCGCCAAAATCTACTGTACAGAGCCGTGACGCCTTCGGGCAAGCGGTTCGGAAACCTCCTTCGGTGCTGGTAACACCGGGGGAGGTTTTTTTATTTGTTTGTGCAAATCAAAATTATGCTATACTTTAGCATAATTTTGATGTATAATGAACGTGAACGAATCTTTTCATTCATACACAGAAAGAAAGGTGCTATCATGTCAGAGCGTCAGAATGCCGTCGAACTTTATCTTGACGAAAAAGACTTCAAAATGAAGTTGAACGGTGTTGAAGTCCATCGCGTCAAAGGCTTCTCCATCCAGTGCGATGCGGGCCATCCCCTCGCAGATATGACGCTGAACATTTCGGTGGACAAACTGAAACTCGGTTAATGGAGTTTACTCCACACATCCAGCGCCTTGTCAATGCCGCGTTCGACAGCCGTTTCGCCGTACTCGATAGCCTTCGGAAACAGATCGCAGGCACCCATCATGTAAAGGTCGATATAGCCATCATCACGCAGTTCCGCAAGCGCCTCTCTCACGTCATCCCACGGGATCCCCGGCAATGCAGCCGACACATCTTCTGATGCAAAGTATTTTGCCTGAGACTTCGGCAAGGTTTTGCGGCGCTCCGTGTATGCACGATAAAGTTTCAGCAAGACCTTTTCGGTATCTTTTGTCATCCCGTATTTTCTCCTTCTGCGCCCTCGGTGTTCGCAGCACCGGGGGCTTTTTTGTTTAGTTCACATCAGTTATTCAAAGCCTTTGCGCGCACAGTCGGGCTTGCTGCCTTGAACAGATCATATGCGTTCAAGACATCCGTAATTGCCTGACGCTCTTCGGGGGTGACTGTGTGGTCGATGCTGCCACCATCGCCGCTGTATCGGATAATGATTTCATCAGCGCTCAAAATATTCTTAAACCACTGGATATCTTCATCATCGCCCATAAAAGATGTCAGTTCCCAATACTGCTTTCCATCATAGCCACGATCCACATCCGTCCAATCAATCGTGTAGGTATATTTATACTCGCCCGCGCGAATCGTAATCGTGTCCAAGTACACATATTTGTTGCCGCTACACAGAACCATGAAAAACATTGACGGATCATTGGTGCTGCCATTTACAAAGAAGGGCAGTATATAGCTTTTGCCTTGATTGCTCAGTCGGTCTTCCGTGGGTGACACATAGCTTCTTGCGTCCTCGACCTTATCGTAACTGATTTTCAGCTTTGCAAGAGCGTCTTTCAGTCCCAGCACCTGCTGGGCTTCAGCCAGAACCGCAAAGTTACTGACCTGCGCCTTGCTTGCATCGTCCAATTCATTATAGGCATTTACGGCAGCCACAATTGCCGGGCGGCGGGCAGTCGTGACGGTTCCGATTTGGTTGATCAGGCTTTCCACCTGCGCTACCGTCGCAGTATTGCATTCTTCAAGAGCGGCTGTGCTCATATATTCTGCTGGGCTGACAGCCATTGCCGGCGCTGCCACAGATACAAGCGTTGCGGCAATGCACAGTGCTGCAGCGGTCTTTTTCATAGTTTTCTTCATACATAACACTCCTTCGCTATATAGACTGGAATGACTCCGATAATCCAAAATTACCCCACCCAGTGCGTCCAGCCTACGGCCTTGCCCTCAATGTGCACCTCTTCCAGTTGGGAGCCGGTATAGACCATGGGCGCATAGGCCGGGTTTGCGGGCATCAGGGTCAGCGTGCCGGGGTTGTAATATACCCGCTTGAGGGTAGCTTCGCCGTCAATGCGCACTGCGGCGATCTCTCCGTTCTCCACCTCCGGCTGGATGCGGATATACACCACGTCTTTATCGTGAATGCCGGCATCCACCATGCTGTCACCGTGGCAGGTCAGGGAAAAATCGCACCGGATGTTCTCCGGCACGTCCACCATTTTTTCAATGTTCTGCTCTGCCGTGATGGGTTCCCCGCAGGCAATGGCTCCGATCAGCGGGATCTTCTTCATCTTTGGCATCGGCTCAAAGCCCGGGGGGATGGTGGGCTTCTTGGGCGCTAGTACAATCGGGTCAGCAATCTTAATATCTGTACGTCCGTACAGATAATTCATATCCACATTAAACAGGTCAGCGATTGCCTCCATAGTTTCAAACCCTGGTTCCCGCTCCCCACGTTCATACATGTTTACACTACTCTTGGACAAATCTAGCTCATCCGCAAGCCGTTGCTGTGACCAGCCTTTTTCACGGCGCAGCGATTTTAGCCGCTCTGCAAAAGTTGCCATCAGGCCACCTCCCTATATTATTACAATCAAATAATAGCACATATCGTGCGCAAGTTCAAGCACAAAATGTGCACTATTCTTTTGCACACATTTTGTGCACTCTGCGAATAGATTTATTTTTCGGTTTTGAGTACAATAAGTGCACAGAAAGGAGGTGACCAATCAGATGGACGGTAAGACCATCGGCCACAAGCTGCGCGCGTTGCGCGGCGAAATGGACGCAAAAACCGTTGCTGATGCGCTTGGGATCAGCACTTCGGCGCTTTTTATGTATGAGCGTGGCGAACGCATTCCCCGCGACCAGATCAAAAAGCGCATCGCTCAGTACTTCGGCCAGAGCGTCGAAGAAATTTTTTTCGCAGAATGAGTACATATTGTGCACAAGCTCATTCAATAGGAGGTGAAGAAGATAAAAACCACACGTTGTAAACTTTTCACTGACATGGTTCTCGGCAATCTGCTGGACGCACAAAAAAATATGGCATCCGCCGAAAAGGTAGATGCCAAAAGACTGATTCTGTTGAGTCGCTTCATTTTACGCCTTTTGAAGCAGCTGGACGATGAAGTCATAGAGCTGAGTGCGGAAGCAGAGAAGCAGCGGAGTTAATACCCAGTAGAGCAGTTGAAAAATCTTTGGTGCAAACTTCTTTTCAGACACACCGAAATACTCGCACAACTTGCTTGGAAGAAAAGCCACCAACTGTACCCAGTAGAGCGGGGACAAGCATTCTAGGATATTCATTCGGAATGTGCCCCTTGCCTTTGAAAAGCAGTTTTGTATTGCGCTTACCGTGTCCTCTCTGGTATTTGCCATATTTTCAAACACCGACACATTCGTCACTCTAAAATGTCCTCCACCAACAAAGTCTGTATATGGAAGAACGATATCGCTTACTTTTGCTTGCTGAAAAAGTTTCTTCACTGGTGCTGTGTGTACTGCAAAGTCATTGCAGGCTCCCTTCAGGTACGATTCATAGATTTTCTGATAATGAATTGTACGGATCAGGCCTGACAGCGAAAAGACAAAGCGGTACACGATTACGACCGCAATCACAAAAATCAAGTTTTTCACAGTTTCACCTCCCTTCCGCCCTCTATTCTACCGCAGAAGGGAGCCACCCACAAGGAGGCACATATTCACCATGAACGACATTATCTTATCCACCCAGAACGGCGAACCGGTAGCATCCAGCCGGGACGTTGCCAAGCGCTTCGGCAAGGAGCACCGCAATGTCATGCGCGACATTGAAAACCTCATGTCGGAGGGGGTGCTCAAAATTGAGCAGACCCCGCTGTTCTTCAAATCCGAGTACACCCACCCGCAGAACCACCAGAAGTACCCCATGTACCTGATGAACCGGGACGGCTTTTCCCTGCTGGCCATGGGCTTTACCGGCAAGGAAGCCGTGCAGTGGAAGCTCAAGTACATCGAGGCCTTCAACCAGATGGAGAAGCAGCTGGCACAGCGCCCGCAGCTTTCCCGCGCGGAGCTGATGGCGCAGGCCCTTATTGCCGCCCACGACGAGCTGGAACACAAGGACGCTCAGATTGCAGAGCTGACCCCGAAGGGCATCTTTGCGGATGCTGTAAGCGCCAGCAAGAAGAGCATCCTTGTAGGTGAGCTGGCAAAACTGCTGTGCCAGAACGGTGTGCAGATCGGGCAGAACCGGCTGTTCAGCTGGATGCGGGAGCACGGCTATCTGATCCGCGACCCCAAGCGCAGCGACTATAATATGCCCACCCAGCGGGCCGTGGAAATGTGCCTGTTTGAGATCAAGGAGACCACCGTGGTGCACTCGGACGGCCACACCAGCATCAACAAGACCCCGAAAGTCACGGGGAAGGGACAGATTTACTTTGTGAACCAGTTTCTGAATGTCCGGGCAAAGCGGCTGGAAGCGTGAAAGAAGGTGATAATTTGAAGGTAAGCATGAAAAAAATTGAATCCCTGATGATTTTACGGGGAGTAAATGTTACCGAGCTGATGCAGGCTGCTGGCCTTGAGCGGGCCACCTACTACTACATCAAAAAGAAGGGCGGCACCAGCCCCCGGACGCTCAAGGCCATTGCCGACACGCTGAACGTTGACCCCCGCGAGCTTTTGAGCGAGCAGGAGAAGGAGCAGCGTCTTGGCAAGGAGACCGCCTGATGAACGGGCGGAACAAATACTGGCGGGAAGCCCGCTGGGACAAGAACCAGCCTGCACGGCTGGCACACATCAAAGAAAAGAGGTCGAAAAAGCATGATGAAGGTCGTACAGGACACCTTCCGGCAGATTCCGTACTGGAAGCTGCGGGGGCGGTTCCACAGCTGCGGCTACCGCGATCAGGAAGTCGCTGAACATAGCGGCATTGGCCGGTACACTATGAGCGCCCGGATGAACGGGCACCAGCCGTGGACAAGTAAAGAGATCGTAGCAATTTGTGAACTGTTGGACATCCGGCAGGACGAAATCGGGGAGCTGTTCTTCCCTACTGTTGAGAAAGGAGAATCCGCATGAGAATCAAATCTGGCGTTTGGTACTGGCTTGCAATGGGGAGCTTTGCGACGGGCCTGCTGTACAGCATGGGCCTCGAGGGCACCTGTCAGACCGGCGGCACCATTTCGGACGGTGCGTTCATTACGGCTATGGTGCTGATCCTGCTGGCGGTGTTCTTCATGCTGCAGGGCTTTGCAGCCGAAGCGCGTGAGAAGCGGCCCCGCAAGATTCACAAGCCGCAGGCCAATACCGTGAAGAGCGGCAGGAAGGCGGGCTGACACCACCCATGAATAAAGGAAAGCACTTTACCCGCGTTTGTTTGGACTGCGGCAAGGTGATGGAAAATGTTGCTGGCAACCTGCGCTTTTGCGCTTCCTGCCGCAGAGAGCGCCACAACCAATATTGCAGGGATTATAGGGCGCGTAATGAAAACGCTACCAGCGTCATGTGGTACACCGTCTGGGATGCCAAAACCGGCGATCTGCTGGCATCCGGCACGTCTGAGATGTGTGCCCGGCGGCTGGGCTACAAGAGCGCGAACAGCTTTGCGTCTGCCGTCAGCCATGGGCTCAGCGGCAGCCATCGAACTTACAAGTACACATTTGCGCGGGAACGTATCGACCGCAGCGAGGTGGACAGCCTGCCGCCGGTACGCACTATACGAAAAAAGCCCGCCGGTGCGCCAACACCGACGAGCTGCAAGGGATGATGAGTTTGAACGACTTCATCACCCCGATGATACCACAAAATCGGAGGTTTTTACAGATGGAAAAAAATTATGTTGAGATTCAGGGCCGCTTTTCCAGTGACGGCAGGTTTGTGGGCGGGAACTATGTCCCGGAAGTCATCGACAAGCTGATGAACGATGTCTATTCTACCCTCGGTCAAGCAGGAAGCCTGTACCGCCTGCGCGTCACGGTCGAGGTCGAAGATCTGGGTGCCGAGGTCAAGTTCGGGAAGCCTGCAAGCGAAACGCAGCACTCCCCTGCTCTGCAGCGTTTGACCGCTGGAAAGCTGATTCCTGCACCGGACATCTCCCCTGCCGCCATTGACCCGGCACCCGAGGTGGCAGTATGAATCCGATGTACGACCTTTCCCTTGACGGCTACGGCCCGGCACTTGAGCCGCCGGATGATTACTATTTCCTGCCGCGAGGGACAGAACAGACCGAAGATCAGGAGGATGAAGAGTAATGGAAAGCACAAGCATTTACGCCGCTCTGGCCGCTGTGCAGAGCGAACTCAAGGCCCCTAAAGGGCAGATGAACACCTTCGGCGGGTACAGATATCGTTCCTGTGAGGACATTTTGGAAGCAGTGAAGCCTATTCTCAAGGCTCATGACCTGCTGCTTACGCTCTCCGATGAACCGAAGGTTCTTGAGGGGTGGCACTACATCGAAGCCACTGCAAAATTGGAATCTCTGGATGGTGGCTGCATTTCCGTGAAGGCATACGCAAGAGAGCCGGAGCAAAAAACCAAGATGGACGCTGCACAGGTGACGGGAACATCCAGCAGCTACGCCCGCAAGTATGCCCTGAACGGCCTGTTCTGCATCGACGATACCAAGGATGCCGACACGGACGAGTATCATGCGGCAGAAGGTCGAAACCCCGCAGGTGTGAACAAGCCGCAGAAGCAGCCTGCTCCGAAGCGTGAAGCTCCTGCTCCGAAGCAGCAGCCCGCACAGGAACAGCCCTTTATCTGCGCCTGCTGCGGCAAACCACTTCAGCCGGTGTCTTATAAGAACCGCACCGTTGAACCGGCAGAGACCGCCGCAAGCACCAAGAAGAAGTTTGGGCGCGTCCTGTGCTGGACGTGTGCCCAGAAGCAGCCGAAGGAGGGCTGATCTATGCTGAACACGATTGCAATTATGGGCCGCCTGACCCACACCCCGGAACTCCGCACCACCACAAGCGGCAAGGAAGTCTGCTCTTTTGATATCGCCTGCGAACGCAGCTATTCTGCAAATGGCCAGCGCGAGACGGATTTCTTGCCCTGCGTTGCATGGGGCAAGACGGCGCAGTTCATCTCCCAGTATTTCGACAAGGGCAGCATGATCGCCGTCAATGGCAGCTTGCAGACCCGGAAATATCAGGACAAGCAGGGCAACAACCGCACTGCCTATGAGATTCAGGTGCGTGAGGTCAGCTTTTGCGGCTCGAAAGCCCCTGACAACACGTCTACACGGGGTTTTGATGAACAGACGGAAAGTTATGCCCGCGAAGCTAGAAACGCTCAGAGCGCCCAGCAGACGGCTGAGACCGGCACGGACGATTTTGCCGTTATCAACGACGATGAAGATTTGCCGTTCTGAGCGGCAGAAATGAGGGAGAGAAAAATGCCAGCAAAAAGAAATATTATGCCGGAAGAGGTGCGCAATGCAAAGCTTCTTCTTAGTAAGGGCCTGTCAGATGCAGAGGTCGCAGCCATTATCGGTCGTTCCGTGTCGGCAGTTGTCAATATCCGCAACGGTGCATACGACTTCATGCTTGAGGATGTACCGAATGATACCCCGGATGATAGCCGGGTGTGTGTCCTGCTGAAATCTATCGACAGCCGCCTGTACCAGCAGAACGAAGACATGAAGAAGGCCATTGACCAGCTGGTGGTCCTGAACAGTGCCCTTGTTGAGCTTCAGAACGAGATCAAGGTGTGCTCTTCCTGCATGACGGCAATGCTGGATGCCCTGAACGAACTCAAGAGCAAGAACAGCCAGCAGGCTGAACAGGAAACCACCCCTACGAAGTATCCGGGCAAGAATTTTGCGAACTGGGGAGAGGTTATTCGCCGTGTTGAGGTCTACGGTGACAAGTTCATTGCGGACAACCTGCGCGGAACCAAGGCCAGTCTGGACGGCGTTACGCTGTATCTGGCCTGCACCCCCAGCACGAAGAAGTTCCTCAAAAGCAGCGCTGTTGCAATCCCCCGCATCAAACAGCAGTGCCGGAACGTCATCGGCTACGGCGTAGAGGTTAAGATCATCGACCTGTAAAAACCAAAGAAAACCAAATGGTTTTTACGAAAAGCGTTTGGTTTTCAAAAACGGGAAGGAGGTGGTTAGTGGTGGACGATATCGAAATGGCTCGCCCAAAAGGCTTGTTGATACCCTTTGACAAGTTCGTAATCTTGGACATCCTGCCACCTGAGCAATACAAAAACGTGCTCACAAAAATGCGGCAGTATGTGGAGCACGGCAAAGAGCCGGAAGGGCTTGAGCCTATCGAACAGGTGGCCTTTGAATCCCTGCGCTCATTTATGGACGAAAACATAAAGACGTATCAACGTTCTATTCTTGCGCACCGAGAAGCAGGTCGAAAGGGCGGCAGACCAAAGAAAACCGACGAAAACCAAAAGGTTTTTGACGATAACCAAACGGAACCAATTGGTTTTTTTGAGAAACCAAACGAAACCAAAAGGCCCCTAAAGTACAAAGTACAAAGTACAACAGATACTAAAGTATCTGATAGTAGTAGCGCTGAAGCGCTGTCCCCTACCCCCAAAAGCAGGTTTTCACCGCCGGATGTTGAAACGGTGAAAAGTTACTTTGCGGAGAAGGGTGGCACAGAAGGGCAGGCTATTCGGTTCCATGCCTACTACGAGTCCAACGGCTGGAAGGTGGGCCGGAATCCCATGAAGAACTGGAAGGCTGCAGCATCCGGGTGGATATCCCGTGATAGGGATGAAGCAAAAAAGGCGAATGCCCCGCGCAACCGGGCGTTCATGGCAAGCCGCCCGGCAGAGGAAGCCGAAAATGCAAAGAATTTTCTGGCAGACGCAGCCCGGCGAAGGCCATTAAAAAAGCAATAGCCGGTACACACGCGCTCAGACCGGCATACGCGGCCCTCTGAGCATGGTTTTAGGGTAAACCGGCAAAGTTATAACACAAAACGCAAAACGCCGTTCAGGGCCGTTTCTCGTGCTCTGAACGAATGGAGGTAAAAAGCACTATGAACCTGTATGAGATCAACTCGCAGATTTTGGACTGCATCGATCAGGAGACCGGCGAGGTTATGGACATCGACCGGCTGGAAGAGCTGAACATGGCAAAGGCCGAGAAGGTGGACAACATCGCCTGCTGGGTAAAGAACCTCGAAGCCGATGTTGCGGCCTTTGAAGCGCAGGAAAAGGCTTTTGCTGACCGCAAGGCAGCCGCAAAGCGCAAGATCGACAGTCTCAAGCACTATCTGACCGATGCTCTGGGTGGGCAGAACTTCAGCAGTGACCGGTGCGCGGTGAGCTTTCGCCGCAGTAAGGCCGTCTGCGTGCTGGATGAAGCTGCCGTCCCTGCCGAGTACATGACCGAGATGACCACCCGCGCACCCAACAAGACGGCCATTGCGGCCCTGCTCAAGACCGGCACTGCAGTGCCCGGCTGTGAACTGGTGGAACGTGTAAACCCGTCTGTGAAGTGAGGGAGGGAGAACAATTGGAGATGAACACGCAAAATGACATACAAGGAGTTTTTGGAGCGCAAAATCGACATTGCGCCCCTGTCCGGTATCGAGATTGACCCCGCCGAGGTCAGCCCGGCGCTGAAAGATCACCAGCGCGTGAGCGTTCTGTGGGCGCTGCGCGGGGGCCGCCGTGGCATTTTCGCCCGCTTCGGTCTGGGAAAGACCATCATGCAGCTCGAATGGTGCAGGCTGCTACAGAAGCACGAGGGCGGACAGACGCTCGTTGTGATGCCGCTGAACGTCCTGCCGGAGTTCAAGGCCGACGCTGTGAACCTGCTGGGCATTGACGAGCCGCCCTATTGCCGCACGATGGCCGAAGTGGAGGCCAGCACAGCCCCCATCGTCCTGACCAACTACGAGCGCGTCAGAGACGGCGACATTGACCCGCATCATTTCACAGCGGTCAGTTTGGACGAGGCCGCCACACTGCGCAGCTTCGGCAGCAAGACCTATCAGAGCTTCATGCAGAAGTTCAAGGGAATCAAGTATAAGCTGACCAACACCGCGACACCCAGCCCGAACCGCTACAAAGAGCTGATTCACTATGCCGGGTTCCTCGAAATTATGGACACCGGCCAGAGCTTGACCCGCTTTTTCAAGAGGGACAGCACCAAAGCGAACAACCTGACCCTTTATCCTGGTCGCGAGCGGGAGTTCTGGATTTGGTGCGCCAGCTGGGGGCTTTTCCTTCAGAAGCCGTCCGATCTCGGATTCTCGGATGATGGTTACGCCCTGCCGCCGCTGGACATCCGGTATCACAAGCTGAACAGCCTTGACCGGCCCGCTGAATTTGAAGCCGACGGCCAGATGAAGCTCGGCCATGATGCCGCGATGGGCTTGCAGGATGCAGCCAAAGAGAAGCGGGACAGCATCGACATTCGCGCCGCCGAGGTAGCCCGCATCATTGCGGAGGCACCGCCGGACGAGCATTTTGTGGTCTGGCACGATTTGGAGGACGAGCGCAAGGCGCTCAAAAAGGCCGTGCCGGAGATGGTCGATATCTACGGCAGCATGGAGCTGGAAACCAGAGAGCAGCGGGTCATGGACTTCGCACAGGGCCGCACCCGCATCTTCGGAACCAAGAAAAGCCTGTCCGGTTCCGGCTGCAATTTCCAGCGCCATTGCCACCGCGCCATTTTCATGGGCATCGACTACGAGTTCAACGACTTCATTCAAGCCATTCACCGCATCTACCGTTTCCTGCAAAAGTCCCCGGTCATCATCGACATCCTGTACATGGACACGGAGACGGAGGTGCTGCTGGCGCTGCAACGCAAGTGGAGACAGTACGATGAACTGAGCGAGCAGATGGAGGAAATCATCAAAGAATACGGTCTCGGTAGCCTTGCGCTTGAGACCCTGAAGAGAACGATAGGATGTGAGAGAGTGGAAGTCAAGGGAAACAATTACACGGCCATCAACAACGACTGTGTGGAAGAAGTCCGGAACTGGCCAACGGACAGCATTGACCTGTATGTGACTAGTATCCCGTTCGGCAACCATTACGAATATTCGCCCTCGTACAATGACTTCGGCCATAACCCGGATGATGCAGAGTTCTTCCGTCAGATGGACTATCTGACCCCGGAACTGCTGCGCACCCTGAAGCCGGGTCGCGTGGCTGCAATCCATGTGAAAGATCGCGTGGAGTTCGCCAACGTCACCGGCCTTGCAGCGCCGACCATTGAGCCGTTTCACGCGGACTGTATCGCTCATTTCCGGAAGCATGGGTTCGCCTATTTCGGAATGATTACGGTTGTCACGGACGTTGTCCGGGAGAATAACCAGACCTACCGTCTGGGATGGACGGAGCAGTGCAAGGACGGCACGAAGATGGGTGTTGGCTGCCCAGAATACATCCTGCTATTCCGCAAGCTGCCCACCGATTGCAGCCGTGGATATGCCGATACGCCGGTGAAGAAGTCCAAAGAGGAATACACCCGCGCCCAGTGGCAAATTGACGCTCACGCATTCTGGCGCAGCAGCGGCGACCGGCCTTTCACCCGCGAGGAACTGGAAAAAATCCCGACCTCCAAGCTGCAAAACGTATACCGCAAGTTCAGCCGGAACAGCGTCTACTCCTACGAGGAACACGTCAAGCTCGCGGAAAGTCTGGACAAGGATGGCCGTTTGCCGTCCACGTTCATGGTGGTCGCTCCCGGCTCGTGGGACATGACCGTCTGGGACGATATCAACCGGATGCGCACCCTAAACACCACCCAGAGCCAGCGGCGGCAGAACCTCCACGTTTGCCCGCTTCAGATCGACATCGTGCAGCGCCTGATTGAGCGGTACAGCAACGAGGGCGAGCTGGTAGCTGACCCCTTTGCGGGGCTGTTCACTGTGCCGTATGAGGCCGTGAAGATGAACCGCAGAGGCAAGGGCGTGGAGCTGAACCCGGATTATTTCCGTGACGGCGTGGGCTATCTGGAATCTGCGGATGCAGAAAAGGATGCACCCACTCTGTTTGACCTGTTGGAGAATGGAGCTTGAACATGAGCAATGACAACATGAGCCGGAACGCCGAGCATTATGCAGATCCGACCCCCTGCGCAGCTTTCCGCAGCATGCAGAAGGATGAGCGGCAGAAGGAAGCTGCCAAACTGCTGCAAATCAGCCTCCTCGTGCCCCTGCTTCGGCAGGTGGCCGAGTGGGCAGGGTTCGAGATCATAGGCCGCATCCCGCTGAGGGACAAGGCCACCGGAAAGGAGTACAGGTAATGGCACAGCATTACAAGATCGACTGCGACAAGGTGGAGGACCGGAAAGCGCTGGTTGTCATCCTGTCGATGAACGGCTACACCGTCCGCGTGGGAAAGGAAAAGCGCAGCGGCAAATCTACTTTGACCTATTTTGTGGAGTATTGGAGGGGCGACGATGAATGATCAAGCGAAATCTAACCCTGAAACCGACACTATGAGTCCGGAGGACATGGCCCATTATTTGATGGATTTTTGCCATTGCCACTTAGCAGTCGGAAATGGTTGCCCGGGCTGCCCGTTTGATAAACCGACCAGCGACAACGGGGATGGAGAGTGCCGTTTGTATGTCCCCGACGACTGGGATTTTTGAGGAGGCGAAGTGAAGCATGAAAACCGAAAAGAGAATGGCCTGCTTTATCGTGTCAGCAGCATTGCTGATTGTGACGCTGTGGTTTACATCCTGTAGTTCGACATCTGCTGATGCTGAAACTAAAACTGAAGCTGAAACTGCTGACCACCCCTGCTACCATGTCACGGTCTACTCCCCGGCAATTGAAAAAGTTGGCTATGCCGGTAGGCGTAAGCCGAAGTACACCATTACCGTGGAGGACTTTGGCGAGCTGCTTCCTGACCCAAAGCTATCTGCTGAGCGTGAGTATCAGCTCCTGCAAATCCCTCTTGGAGATGGCCGATTTGAGCTGGTATCCACATCTCTGGTGGAGATCGAGTATTACTGAAGGGAGAGGTACGAGCATGAAAGCAGTCCTTTTGAGTATCCGGCCTGAATGGTGCGACCTCATCATTCGGAGGCAAAAGACCCTTGAGGTGCGCAGGACCAGCCCGAAGCTGGAGACTCCATTTAAGTGCTATGTCTATTGCACGAAAAGCAAATCCAAAATAGGCTGGCTCCTAATTGTCCCGGGCAAAGGATGGCGGCGGTTGGATGGCAATATCATTGGCGAGTTTACATGCGATAAAATCGACAAGCTCGTCCACGTCGGAACGATGATGGACATAAACATTTTGACATTGGACGGGTGGTATAAACCAGCTGGCGAACTGCTTCAAGCTGCCTGTCTGACCGAAGCAGCCGCTAAAAAATATCTGCAAGGTCGTAATGGCTACGGCTGGCACATCTCTGACCTGAAAATTTATAATCAGCCGAAAGACATCATGTGCTTTCACCGTGCTGTCGAGGAAAACGAACTGTGGTGCAAGAAATGCGCAATTGGCAAGAAGAAAGATGTACACTGCGCATTTTGCTATGGACTGGATGGCCTTAGACTCCGTCGTCCGCCCCAAAGCTGGTGCTATGTGGAGGAATTGAGCAATGGATAACCGAAGAACGGCGGCCAGTATTCGCCGCAGCTATACCGGTGCCCGAAGCCGCGCAGAGGGCGCTGGCTTTGAAAGCATCATTGACAATGCCTGCGCCTATTACAGATCCATCGGCCTTGCAGACATCGAAAAGACCCCAGAACCGATGCGTCCGATTGGAAGCCCGGACCGTGCTGGCCGGTTCCTTGCTTGCTACACGAAACAGGCCCAGCCGGACTACAAAGGCGTTCTCAAAGGCGGAAGAGCCATCAATTTTGAAGCAAAGCACACTGACAGTGACCGGCTGACCTTTGATCGTGTGTTGGCCGCACAATCGCTCCGTCTGAGCCGCACAGAAGCCCTCGGAGGTGTCGCCTTTGTACTATGCTCATTTAGCGGCAGGGCTTTCTACCGCGTCCCGTGGGCCGTATGGAAGGACATGAAACGGCTGTTTGGCCGTAAGTACATCACCCAATCAGACATTGAAATTTACCGCGTCCCGTTTGCAGCACCCGGAGTGCTGCTGTTTTTGGAAGGAGTAAAGGAGGAACAATGATCCGCACATGGACACCTGAAAGCGAGAACGAAAAGCCACCTAAGAATGAAAAGGCCCAGCTGGTGCGGGCATGGTTTGAACGACTGCCAAGAATGCGGGCACAGATTCAGCAGCAGGAAGAGCGCATTGTAGATCTACAGTGCATCGCTACCGCCACCACATCCAGCGTTTCAGCTGCACCTGGTCGTTCTGGAACCAGTGACAAGGTGGGGAACGGTGGCGCGGCCATTGTGGAAGCAGAGGAAAAGCTGGCTGCCCTCAAGTGCGAGTATGTGGAGATGCAGAAGGCGGCCATTGATACGGCATATCTGCTGAATGCTGACACGGCATCCATCCGCCGCAGCAAGTGCATCATCCTGTGTTATGTTGAGGGTAAGACCCGTGAGCAGGCCGCCGCTGAGGTGGGCTTTGCACAGGCACACACGGCATCCAGAGCCATCACAGTAGGGTTTGAAGCCCTTGCAGAGATCTGGGAAGCAACACCTTTTTGCGATTTTGACGAAAGTGCATAAAAAACGCGTGATTTTTTGTACAGCTTCGGGTATGTACGCGGTATGTACGCGGTATGTACAGAAACCGTGCGAAAGTGATTGAATAGTACCATCGGCAATGCCGGAAAGGCAAACCGATACACGCAGTCTCCGAAACGAACCTACATGATAATTTTCCTCCTTTTGGCTTTGCAGGCATTTTTCTCTCTTCACGTTTCGCGGACTGCGCATCTATGCGATACACTGAAACAAAGGCAGCCTGCCGCTCATGAGAGAC
>ERZ1027042.396-NODE-396-length-17448-cov-9.668315_pt1 | contig 17448 bp, 13 predicted proteins | sample MGYA00519435_ERZ1027042 | MGnify/ENA primary metagenome ERZ1027042 (study PRJEB26926, sample SAMN06164586) | human gut metagenome | biome: ENVO:00009003; feature: ENVO:2100002; material: ENVO:00002003 | host: Homo sapiens | place: USA | collected 2012 ...
AGGTGTATTCACCTTCCCACAAGTCAAGCTCTCCATCCATGCGCTTTTGTCTCTGAATGACAAGACGATAGCACTTGCCTTCCCATTTCTCAACAAGAATGGAATTGAGTTCAAACTGGATGCCGTTGATTTCCTCCGTCTTCCATCCCCTCAGTGAAAACAAGTCATCGTAGAGCGAACTGCATCTGTTGGCGCGGATGTAGAAGTGCGTGCAATGCTTCTCTATCTCACTGACAATTTCCTTCGAGCACGAACCACAGTCGGCTCTGAAGCGATTCACACGGATGCTGTTGGCTTCCAGTAGGGCAAAGAATCTCTTGTGGGTCTCAGCCTGATAAAAGCGCACATTTGTGTTGCCATCGCTGTTCTCGACATAGACAATCATGTCACCGATGACATATACGCCAGGTCTGTAGCCGAGGAACTTCTTGTATGTCGGTTTTGCATCATACTTCTCTGTTTCAAGGAACTGATGGTCGAAATCAACATCGTAGGTTTCCACCTCATTCAGTTCACCAGTGGAAACCAAGGCTTTTATAAGCAAGGCGTTGAGCTTGTCTGCCGTATTGAAATCATAGGTCTTGCCCTTATCGGAAGTATATGAGATGTTTTCCTGTGTCAGTTCCTTGATGGCTCTGAGGATGGTATCAGAGCTGCATGTGCGCAAGGTCGGATGATACGAGAGATGACGCATCAGATGCGATGTTACATCCTCCACGCATGAACCGCCACAGAAGTATACGCTCATCAGAGAACGAATAATTTCGCTGTACTGGTATCCGATGATACTGCGGCATCTCTGACCAAGTGTCTGGTCGATAATAGGTGAAAGCATGGAGTCAAATTGCTCCATGATTGAAAAAATTCCTCCAAAAGGTGTGAGTTTTTCAGATTTTATTTGTACCTTTGCCATGTCTTGTTACGATTTACGCTTGTTTTGATTTGCAACACTAAGATAAGTGAAAAATCTGACATGGCAAAATCCTGAGCAACTTTTTGTTGCTCAGGAACTTATAAATAAAGTTAAATCAAAGTGTTGCGGAATTAAGGTTTATGAGTTTTTTAGTTTAAAACTCACAAACTCATAAACTCACAAACTTACAAACTTACAAACTCACTCCTTATCTCCATAACCATAGCCATACCCATAGCCATACTTCTTGCCATAGCCATAATGCCCGTACTTACCATACTTGCCATAGCCATAATACGAACCCGTTTCACGCTTGTTCATGTCAATGCCATTCAGCAAGACACAAGGGTGGGGGAGTTTGTTTTCACTCTTCAAGTCGTTCACCAGCTTAAATTCGCTCTTCGCCGTATAGCCAGAGCGACAAACATACACACTCAAGTCAGCTACCCGGGCAATCAGCTGCGTATCCGTCACCATACCGATAGGAGCTGTATCGAGAATGACATAGTCAAAATGCTGCTTCAGTATCTCAATCGCATCATCCAGTGCCTGACGAGCCACCAGCTCCGTAGGATTCGGCGGAATCGTTCCACTGGGAAGAATAAAGAGATTGGCAGACAAGGCAGAAGGCTGGCATAACTCTATTAAATCCGTATGCTTCGGATCAGCTAAATACTGCGTAATCCCCCGTTCCTTATGTGAAATCTGGAACACCTTGTTCAGTCCCGGCTTACGGATATCCAAGCCCACAATCACCACCTTCTTGCCCATGAAAGCCAAGCTCGTAGCAAGGTTTCCGGCACAGAAACTCTTTCCCTCATGCGCCGTGGTAGAGGTAAAGAAAATCACCTTCTGTTCCGGCTGCAAGAGATACTGCAAGTTGGTACGCACCGATCGGAACACCTCCTCCATCAGTTCGTTACGGTTCTCAGCGATGACAATCGGATTCGCTTCAGCCATCGGGCTCATCGGAATATCGCCCACAATCGGCAGATGAGTCAACTGCTCTATATCTCCGCGGGTTTCAATCTTGAAGTGCAGCAAGCCGAGCAAGTAGATGATACCCACCGGCAAAGCCAGTCCCAAGGCCCCTGCCATCATATAAATCAGGGCAGGCTGGGGGAACACCTGATCGCCCGTCAGCGGTTCATCAATGACCCGCGCATTGTTGGCAGTAGAAGCCAGCGTAATATTATTCTCTTCCCGTTTCTGCAACAGCATCAGATAAAGATTCGCCTGAATCTCCTGCTGACGGGCAATGCTGAGATATTCCTTCTCCTGAACCGGAGCATCGCTGATTTTTCCGGCATACTTCTGCGCCTGACGCTCCAGCGCCTGACGGTTGATGAGCAAGCCCTTTTCCGCTGTCTGGATGGCAGCCAGTACACTGTTACGCATCACTTCAATGCTCGCATTCAAGCTCTGCACCGCTGGGTTATCCTCATGCGAAGTACGGAGCAACCGTTTGCGTTCAATCAGCATCTCGTTATAGCGTTCCACCACCGTGGTCAAGTCACCGTTTGTCAGACCGATGTTGGCAGGAATCACCTCATCGTTGCTGCTTTCACTCAAGATATGCTTCTTCAGATGGTTAATCAGCGTAAGTTGCACCTCATTCGCAGCATACTCCTGCTCGTAAGTGGACTGCTGCGACACAGCTTGGCTGGCATTTTCCGAAATATCCACCACACCCGCCTTCTGCTTGAAGCTGGCAAGCTGACTTTCCGTGCTTCCTAATTCCGCATTAATCAGTCGGATACGCTCATCAATAAACTGCGCCGTCTTGGTAGCCACCTCATTTTTCGCATTGTTCCCTTCCTCATTATATACATCAATCAACTTGTTCTGGAAATCGATGGCACGGCTCACCTGACTGTCGGTCTGCGTCAGTTGGGCAATGGTTGTAGTCCGGCTGGTCGATACAATTGCCAGATTCGCCCGGAATCCCTCTGCGATAGCCGTAGGCGATGCCACTGTAGCCACCACCTCCTTCATCTGCTCCGGAACCACCAGCGCAGAGTCGGCGGCCGAGAACGTAAAGACCCCGATCGGAGTAGGGAAGACCAGCGGCAACTTGCTCACCTCCTGCGTCCATTCCTCGTCTTCCTGCTTTACCGTCACACGCTCCAGTTTCCCCTGATTGAAGAACATGGAAGCCTGTGCATACTCCATTTTCTCCGCCTCTTCCGGAGTGACCCACACCTTCACGGGCGACTTCCGGTAAAGCTCCGTATCACGGAAACTGCCCGGTACACGATATTGAATATAGAGATCCATTGCATTCACCACCTTTTTCACCAAGGTGCGCGAGCGTAAAATCTCCAGTTCGTTATCGAAATTCTGCGTAGAAGCCGTCACAAAACCCAAGTCGGTCAAGTCCACCCCTCCGCTTTTCTTGCTTTCATCTTTGATTAAGACCGAAGAGCTGACCGTATAGAGCGGCGTCAGCGTCTTCACATAGAAAAATGCGCCCACTAATGCCACGATGACACAGCCCAGAATCCAGGGCCAGCGCATGAGGAGTTTGATAAGGAATACTTTGTAATTGAATCCCGCTCCGTTTTCTTCTTCTTCGAGCAGGTAGTTGGGTGTGTTTTCTGCCATGATATGTTTGAGTTTTTTGAGTTATTTGAGTTGTTAAGTTTATAAGTTTATGAGTTCCATTCCTCATTTATCATTCTTCATTTATCATTCTTCATTTCCTTAATTACTAACCGCAATGACAAACGAAGTGATTGATGTTACCAAGCTCAGCAAGGTAATCCACATACTCGAATTCTCGTTGAAAGTGTGAGAACGCCTCTTCGCCTTCGTCGGCTTCACATAAATCACATCATTCTGTTGGATATAAAAATAAGGAGAAGTAGCCACATCCGCCTGCGTCAAGTCCAAGTGATACACCTGCCGGCGACCCACACTGTCCTCGCGGAGCAACTGAATATCATTACGAACCGAAGAAAGCGTCATGTCGCCTGCCTGCGCCAAGGCCTCAAAGATTGTCACCTTCTCGTCGCTCACCTGATACGTACCCGGAGATCTTACCTCCCCTAACACACTGAATTTATAGTTCGAGCTGCGCACCGTCACGTTTGGAACCTCCTTCAGATACGGCTTCAGCAACTCACGGAAGCGACTCTCACATTCACGCGTTGTCATGCCCATCACATGCACCTTGCCCAGCACCGGGAAATCAATGTTCCCGTCATTGTCCACCAAATAAGCCAGCAATTTGGCATCCTGCATAACTGTGGAAGAATTGTAGCTCTCCTCCTTGCTCTGTCCTATTTTACGATAAAAAGGAGCCGAAGCCTCCGGGTCACTGGTACTCACCGTGATGGTCAGTTCATCTTTCGGCATGATACGGAAGTCATAAAGCTGACCCTGTGTCAGTTGGTTTAGCACTTGCTCATTTTGCAGGTAGAGCGATTTCTTGTACGAGGTACATCCAGTGGTCAGCAGCAGGGCAAGCAAGCCGCAAGCAAACTGCAATTTTCTTCTGATAGTCATGTTTTTATTCGATTTAATTTTCAAGTTACGTTCCAGTCAACCCTTCTATCCGCCTCATTCCCAACTTTTTTCATCCCGTTTCACGTTCCCGAAAAAAACATTTAAGTTTAGAGTCGGAAAAGGGTGAGACAAAGATACGTGTTTTTTGTAAGTTTCACGGCATAAAATAGAATAAATGACAAGAAAAAGGGTAATGTTTCCATGTCGCCAGTTAAGGACTTCGAATTCGTCCGTTTATTAAAGTCAAAGCCAGATTAAGATTTTTTCCATATAAAGCGTTTCTTTTGACGTAATGTCTCTGTATTGCTCTGTTTTCTATATTATTTCCCCAATGACTTAAAGACTTTCGCAATACACCGCTTTTTCTGTTCCATATTTGGATGAACATATAAATCCAAAGTTGTTGAAATATTAGAATGCCCTAACAATACACTAACGGTTTTGTAGTCACAGCCAGCTTCTATACAACGAGTGGCAAAACTATGGCGTAGTCCATGATATTTCAATTTTGGAATACCCAATTTAGCCATTAATTTGCTGTAATAATTACGGTAGGTGCGCGGCTCGGTTGGATGCTCATCATTAGTCAAGACATAAAAATCTTCATTGACAACTTTCTTCAGTGGTTTAACCATAGCAAGAAGCTCCTTTGTCAAGGGAATTTCCCGACATGAGTTTTGAGTCTTAGGACTATTGATAATCAATTCGGTATGTTTCTCAATCCCATCAATGATGTAAATCCGCTCAATTGTGCGATTGACTGTTATCGTTCCCTCGGAAACATTGATGTCACTCCACTTCAAAGCGCAGACTTCCCCTATGCGAAGTCCCGTACAAAGACTGATATAGACGCCCAGTCCGGCAAAGGAAAAATGGCTTTGAATATGATTGAGTATTTTCTTGTGATTGGCAACTGACAGTACTTCCAATTCTTTTGTCGTGGAAGTAGTTGGATATTTGATGTCCCACTCCTGATAATCCATCCATTCATTTTTTACACCGAATTTCATAACCATTTTCAGGACAATCAAAATGTCTTTTACAGATTTCACACTCAGTCCATTCTCAATTTTCCGCAAAACAAATTCCTGCACAGCCTGTTCATGGAGTGTATAACTATCTCCGAAATTAGGAAGGATATGATTCTCCAGAATAAGCACATAAGCAGCCATTGTGGACTGTTTCACATAAGGTTGCTTGTACTTTTTCCATGCAACCGAGATTTCTCTAATTGTTTTTTGTCTCATAATCGTATATTAAATGTTGTATATATAATTAGAGAATAACAAATCCTTCAAGTCCCAAATCTCAGATTTCCGGAGTTTAGTGGGGAGTGGAGCAGTCAACCGCTCACCGATTTTATGAATTTCAAAAATGGTATGAATCCTGACGCTAAGCGTTTTGGACGTGGAACGAAGTTCATATCTGTTATGGATATTCTTAATAACCAATATATTTGCTATGATAATATTCGTGCATCTGTAGAACTTCAAGATGGAGATATTGAAACATATGGAGTTGATTATGGCGACATCCTTTTTCAACGCAGTTCAGAAACTTTGGAGGATGTTGGTCGGGTAAATGTTTATTTGGATAGCAAGCCTGCAATATTTGGTGGCTTCGTAATCCGTGGAAAGAGTAAGGGCAACTATAATCCTTTATTCTTTCGCTACCTTTTGGCTTCACCTACTGCACGAAAAAGAATCATTGTGAAAGGAGCAGGAGCACAGCATTTCAATATTGGACAAGATGGATTAAGTAAGGTATCTCTTGATATACCAAGATTGTCAGAGCAAGAAAAGATTGGAAAACTCTTGCAATGTGTGGATGCTCGCATCACTACCCAAAAGCAAAATCATTGAGGACTTGAAGAAACTAAAGTCTGCGATTTCAGAAAAACTTTTCAAAAGCGTAAAAGGTTCTATTGTTCTGCTGTCCGATATATGTGACATTGTTAAGGGTAAACAAATCAATGGGGAAAATCTCTCTAAGAGAGGTAGATATTATGTAATGAACGGTGGTACAGAGCCATCTGGTTATTATAGCGATTACAATGTAGAAGCCAATACTATTTCAATAAGTGAAGGTGGCAACTCTTGCGGATATGTGCAATTCAACACCTTTCCTTTTTGGAGCGGTGGGCATTGTTACTCCATTCAGAATGTGACAGGAAATGTTGATAATCTGTATTTGTACCATTATCTTAAATCGAATGAAGATAACATAATGAAACTACGCATCGGTTCAGGTTTGCCTAATATTCAGAAAAAAGATTTGGCAATGTTCAAAATAATAGTACCGACATCAGAGCAGCAAATGACAATCTCAACTTTTCTGTCATCAATTGAAAGAAAAGCCCAAATAGAAGCAGACATCTTAATTGCTATGCAATCAGAGAAACAACATCTACTTCGCCAGATGTTTATATAAACATTTGGCGAAGCAAATACTGCTTTTGATTTGACAAACAACTTGCATATGTTTCTTCGTTTTCTATCTTCAAATCAAAGCTTCTGAGAACTTTCAGAATATGAAGTTGGTGTTCTTTGGATGGGATTGAAATCTTCAAATTAAGCCATTCTTCAACACTTATAGAACGTCCATCTCGAATGCCATAAGTTACAATAATCAGAGATTTTATAAATCTGTAAGACTTGAAGTAATAGGAAAGATACCCATATTCCAAAAGCGTACTCGGGCGCAGTATTGTATATGCTGGACTGCACACACCTGTCATGTTTGAAAAAGCAAAGCCTCCTTGAAATGAGCGCAAATGAATGACATAATCACCTTTTCTTACAATTTTGTAAATATCGATATTGCTTCGCTCAAATTGGATATCCAAATTTAGATCATTCCTGTTCACCATACCTTTTTCTTGGCTTGCAGCAAGGATATTGGAATATTCCATTTGTTTGTTGCGTTCATTGATAACCTCAAATAATTGTCCATACGAGTATTCTTTGCCTTGGATTTTTGAGTATAATTTTTCAATAATCGCAGACCTATAAGCCGGACAATCCTTAATTAGGGGAATTGCACAGAATGTTGTTCGCAGCAACAAGCCAAATGTTCTCTTATCAGAATGCTTAGAATGTAGTTCATCCACTCTGCAAGAAAGCGATGTCTGTGAGAATGGAACCTATCCTGTATATGGTGCAAATGGTATCGTTGGCTATCTCGATGGTTATAGTACAGAAGATGAAGCTGTCCATATTATCAAGGATGGTTCAGGTGTAGGAACAGTCTCTTATGTTATTGGCAAGTGTTCTGCAACAGGGACATTGAACACTTTACAAGCTAAAGATGGCTATTTGCTTCAATACCTATATTATATGCTAAAAGTATTCAACTTTGAACCTTATAAAACAGGCATGGCTATACCTCACATCTATTTCAAAGATTATGGTAAAGCCAAAATATTTTGTCCATCATATATTGAACAACTTAGATATGCAGAACTGCTATCTACTGTAGATGGCAAACTATTGACAGAACAGAACATTTTAGTAAATTTCAGTTTGCAGAAACAATACCTGCTCCGTCAGATGTTTATATGAACATCTGGCGAAGTAGATACCGCTTTTGGGCTTCATATTTATTTTTTAGTTGTACAGTTGAACTCAAACGTAAAGATAAAACAGAGAAAGTATGTGATACCATTTCTACAGTTTTTGTACTTGGTAAAATGAAACCTTGGTTTTGCGTTTCTGCAATATAATGCCTTTTATGCTCTTCTGTTGACAAATCAAGATATTTCAAAAACTCAAACGTATAACGTAAGAGTTCATTGCTTTGGGCAGTTAGTATTTTGATTGCTGATGATTTAACCTTAAACGGAAAATCCACGTATTTGCAGTCAAGAGTAAAATCATCGAAAATAATACAGTTCCCTTTGTCATATATCCCAGCTACTTCAGAAGTATAACCCAAAACAAATGCTTTATTAGCTGTTAACACAGGAGTACCATCTTTTGTATATTCAGTATCTTCCACAATATAAGATTGTGGTTGCTCGTATTGAAGGACATTGCCAACTATAGCATTAAAACCTATGCTTTTTCTGAGTTTTCCAAATATCCCATTTCTAATTCCCCTAATTAAGGACTCATATCTCTCAATGATTTTGTTTTGTGTGGCGATGCGTTTGTCAAGTAACGAAATAAATTTTGAAAGTTTTTCTTGTTCTGCAACTTGGGGCATTGTTACCGCAATATCACCCATTGCTGCTTGTGATAATGTCGGAACGGCACCTCCAACCGTTATTTTTCTTATGGCATTTTGGAATCTGCTGGTTGACATTAGAACGCTAAGAAGATAGTTATCGCATTGAATATTTTTCAACACAACAAGTTGCGGATTAAGAGTTGTTTTACACATAAGTTTATCTACATAGGCAACTTTTCCAACAGTAGAGCCTGTTTTTACGAAAACCACATCTCCTTGTTTAATCATTATCTCAGGTGATTCTTCGAATTTATAAAAGCTGATATAGGTGTTATCCTTGTCATAAGTTAACCTGTTATTTTCGATATTTGTTGGGCTGAGGGCTATTGCCCCTTTGCCTTTAGCAACTATATCATTCGTTGTATAACCTCGAAAGCCTATACGTCCAACGATTGAAGCGATATTGCATAGTTTGTGCTTTTGCCACTCTCCTTCAAACTCCGGAAATCTCAAATGGGGAACATTACGGATAACATTTCTTCTATCTGTTGAATTTGGGACATTAAGGACTTTCTTTTCTTTATTATTTGCCATAGTCATTACTTTTTAATATTGAAGTTTAATCTGATTAGCACGAACCGGTCGCAGTTTGCTACCTGTTACTTATCTTTCTTTTCTTCATCGTATGCCTGAATCTCATCTTGTATAATCTGTTTCAGGTCATCTTGTGGGATAATCAACCGATAGTCGGCTACACCGATAGGTTTATCCAACCCATCAAGTGACAACTCCACATCTACATGATTCTTCTCGGCGCAAAGAATAATACCGATAGAAGGATTTTCGCCCTCGCTACGTTCTGTTCTGTCAAGAATGGAAAGGTAATAGTTCATTTTCCCTGCATACTCTGGCTTGTATCTGCCAGCTTTTAGTTCAATGGCAATAAGACTTCTAAGCCCTCGGTGAAAAAAGAGCAAATCTACAATGCCATTCCGATCCTTATATTCTATTGGATATTGATTTCCGATATAGGTAAACCCTTTTCCTAATTCAAGCAGAAACAGCTTAATCTTTTCCACAAGTCGATGTTCCAAGTCTAACTCAAGTACAGGTTCCGTTACACCCAAGAAACCAAGGTTATATGTGCTTTTGATAACTTCATTGGCATATGAAGCAACAGGCACAGGGAGAGTTGTGGCAAAATTGTTATCTTTTTCAACAGACAAACATGATTGCTCGTACATACGAAGACTTATGGCATTGACTAAGAGGTCACGGTTCCAACCTTTTGTTATGGTTTCAACGGCATAATAAAGTATGGCATCATCGTTGTCCTTAGTATATTTGTTAGACATCAGTTCGGCAGTATGTCCCCACGGCAAAACTGCAACAGCCTGTTGCAGTTTTAACGCAGAATCACAAAACCTGCAATAAAACTTCTTCATCAACCAAAGGCTACGAGGTGACAGACCCATTTTGGGATAACGTTGCTTTAAGTCGGTAGACAATCGTTTTACTACACCAGCTCCATGCTTGGAATCCAACTTCTTTTCCTGTAGCAACCTGCCTATTTCCCAATGCGCATTACTCACATTGTCTGCAATGCTACGGGCTATGGAAAATCTTGCTTTTTCCAAAACTGCAACAGCGCGTTGCAGTAATTCGTTATAATCAACTGGATTGACTACCTCAGTCTCTTTGCCGTTTGCCATAATGTTCAATTTATACAATACCCAATTCTTTCAGATACACTTCAATCTCTTTGTCGAGTTCGGCACGCTTGGCTTCCAACTCTTTGATTTCAGCCATTACAGCCTTGATGTCAATCGGTTCTTCCTCTTCAAAGGTATCAACGTAACGGGGAATATTCAGATTGTAATCATTCTCGGCTATTTCATGAAGAGAGGCAAGATGACTGTACTTTTCTATTTCCTTGCGGTCACGATAAGTTTCAACAATCTTCCGGATATGCTGTTCACGAAGTTTGTTCTGAGTCTTTACCTTTTCAAACTCCTTGCTTGCATCAATAAACAGAATATTGTCATCCTCTTTGCGGCATTTCTTGAAAACAAGAATACAAGTCGGAATGCTTGTACCATAGAAGATATTGGCAGGCAAACCGATAATGGCATCCACATAGTTTTTCTTTTCTATGAGAAAACGCCGGATGACACCTTCGGCATTACCACGAAACAACACACCATGAGGAGCTACACAGGCCATTGTACCACCCTCATTCAAGTGGTAAATCATGTGCAAGATAAAGGCATAATCGGCAGTCTTGCGTGGAGCAAGCCGCCCTGCCTTGCTGAAACGGTCATCGGCGTTGAATTTGTCAGCAGCACTCCATTCAGCCGAGAACGGAGGATTTGCAACCACTGCATCAAACTGGGTATCACCAAACGCATCCCATTCAAGTGTATCACCATTTTCAATCTTGAAGTTGCTGAATCTGATGCCATGAAGCAACATATTCATTCGGGCAAGGTTATAGGTTGTAGGATTCTTTTCCTGTCCGTAAATATCAACTGCCTTTCCGATATTGGCAGCACGAAGAAGCAACGAACCGCTACCGCAAGTAGGGTCATAGACATTACGCAGACGTTGATGTCCGATGGAAACAATCTCAGCCAAGATACGGCTGACTTCCTGCGGGGTATAGAACTCTCCGGCCTTTTTCCCCGCTCCGGCAGCAAATTGGGAAATCATATATTCATAGGCATCACCCAAAATATCAATCTCCTGCGACGCCTCTATTCCGAAATCTATATCATCCAAAGCAAGAAGCACATTGCTGACCAATGTATTCTTGTCGTCAGCAGTCTTACCCAACTTAGGAGAAGCCAAATCAATATCAGAAAACAATCCGCCAAAATCCTCTTCGCTATCTTGTCCCAGCGTACTGTCTTCAATGCGTTTCAGTGAGCGTTCAAGCATAGGCAAAATATTTTCTTTTCGCTTGATAGCTTCAATTACTGACGAAAACAAGAATTTGGGCTCAATGAAATAACCGATATTTTCCAGACATTGGTTCTTGACCTCTTCCTGTAATTCCATTGCATCTGCATCATCCATATCCCATAACTCCTTAAAGGTTATTTCATCATCTGCCAAGGCATTATTGGCATACTTCTCTATTTTCTCTGACAAGTATTTATAGAAAATGAAACCTAAGGTAAAATACATAAAGTCGCTTGCCGACATATTGCCACGCAAACGGTTTGCGACCTCCCAAAGTTGGTCACGGAGTTTCTGCTGTAATTCTTCGCTCATATTATTTTAGTATTTCTTTTACTGCTTGTTTGATTTTTACATACATATCACAAAGCTATGCACATCCATTATCCCAATAATCTTTATCATTCATATCCCTCCATAGGATGAAGCATAAGGCAACGACTCATCTTTTTATTATTCCCAATTAAACGTTTTTATAATACCACGCAACCTTTCCATTATTCTTGTTAAAGCCTTCCGGGTCTTGATAAGGCCGAGATGTTTCTCCTTCAATGCCTTTTGTATAATTTCCGGCTGCTCTTTTTGCAAATAGTCATACTCCTTCATGTAATGATTAAGTACCTCTGCTGAAATCTGTTCTTCATCAGCCAAATCATTCACAGCCTTACTGCGTTCCGAAATAATATATTGGTTCAAGCGTTCTTCCAATTCGTTTGTTCCGTCAGCCTTATTGCGACCGTTCATGAAATTCTCCTTGTCTTCATCCACATTCTTTTGGATGAAGCCGTCTATGAGCTTGGCTTTGCCACGCATCCCGGCATCCTTAATCATTGTGTCGATGATATATCGCCTCTTTTCCGGATAATCATCGCTATACGGGTCAAGTTTTTCAATAAGTCCCAGAATATACGCCACATTGATAATGTCACTGTGCAAGAGTTCAAGACAGAAATCAATGTCTTCCAGTTTTTGACTGTTTCCGTATGGGACAGGGTCGTCTGCAGCAACAGATGGGGTTGCAGGCGGCTCTATAAGCCCGACAGTGATATCAAGGTATTTACTCTTGTAATCGTTAAATTGCTGTTCGGTCATTCCGAGGTCATCAGCATCCTCGCTGTAATCTTCGTATATGCGGATCTCTGCATGTTTGCGGATTATGTCACGGAAGGCAAGTACAAAATCCTTTTTGTCATTTTCGCTTTGCAGAGAGTCTATATAGCTTGGCGTTGGATATTTTTGCAAAAATCCGGTAGTCAGACTTTGGTATTCTTTCTTTATATCCTCAAACGGAGGACGTATTATATCTTCCGGATTATCAGAGTTGCTGAACAATTTTATGGCCGTGTCAACCTTGTTTTTCAAATCACGGAAGCATACGATTTTACCGAATCGTTTCTTTTCATTCAAGACTCGGTTGGTTCTGCTGAATGCTTGCAATAAACCATGGTATTCCATGTTCTTGTCCACATAAAGCGTATTCAATTTTTTGCTGTCGAAACCTGTAAGAAACATTCCCACGACAAGGCATAGGTCAAGCGGTTTCATGTCCGCTTTCTTCTTTTTCATGCGCAGGTTGATGTCGTCATAGTATGCGCGGAAATTTTCTGTGGTAAAGGCTGTACCGAACATCTCATTATAATCATCCATGATGGATTGCAGTTCATCCGCTTCGCCAACATGGCTGCTTGCATACTTCCCTGTACCCATACCGGTCTGCTCATCATCCTGACTGTTGTTTGCGCCATAGGTAAACACAGCACCAATACGGATTTTAGGATTTAATGATTTGAAAATCTTGTAATAGCGGATAAGCATCGGTACAGACTGCACGGCAAACAATGCGTCAAACTCTCCGTCAAATGTGGACTTATGGAAGTTATTAAGGATAAATCTTGCAATCTCTTCCATACGAGCCTGACTGTCGTTATCAACAATTTCGTTACCGTGATAATACTCCACGAGGAAGCCAAGCACATTTTCATCGGCAATGGCGTCTTTAATAAGATATTTATGAAGACAGCTTCCGAATATTTCTTTCGTGGTATGTCCATCCACCGCATTCTCGGTAAAGATAGGTGTTCCCGTAAAACCAAAAATCTGGGCATTATCAAAGAACTTCATAATCTTTTTATGGCTATCCCCGAAATGACTGCGGTGACACTCGTCGAATATCATGACGATGCGTGAATGGCGGACAGTTTCAATTTTATTGCTATACCAAGCCTTGCTAACTGCCGCATTAAGCTTTTGAATGGTGGTTATGATAATTTTGGAATTGCTTTGAAGTCGCTTTACGAGTTCATCCGTATTGTCAGTACCGTCTACCGCACCCGGCTCGAAAGCTTCATATTCCGACTGGGTCTGCGTATCGAGGTCATGGCGGTCAACCACAAACATCACCTTATCCACATCATCCAGTTCAGAAACAAGCTGGGCTGCCTTGAATGAGGTTAGGGTCTTGCCCGCACCTGTTGTATGCCAGATATAACCATTCTCATTCGAGTTTTGTACCCGATCCAGAATCTTCTCTACTGCATAGAACTGGTAAGGGCGAAGTGCCATCAGACTCTTGTCGCCCTCATGCAGCACAATATATTTTCCTATGATTTTGCCAAGTGTACATTTCTCTAAGAAAAATGCGGCAAATTTATCCAATTCATTGAAGGGATGATTGGCAGCATCTGTCCAGTTGAATGTGAACTTATATCCACTATTGGGATTATTGGCGAAATAGCGAGTGTTCACACCATTGGAGATAACAAATAGTTGGATATAATCAAATAGTCCGTGAAACGAAGTTTTGTGATAACGCTGTATTTGGTTGTATGCCTGTTTTAGTTCCACGCCACGGCGTTTCAACTCAATCTGCACAAGCGGCAATCCATTGATTAGAATCGTTATATCATAACGGCATTTTTTACGTCCTTCTACCGTAATCTGGTTGGAAACCTGAAATTCATTCTGGCACCACTGTTGCCTGTTTAGAAATTCTACCCATATGCGCTGTCCGTCAGCCGTATCAAGCGGATATAAGTCTCGGAGTTTTTTCGCCTTCTCAAAGCGAGTACCCCCTTCAAGATAGATGAGAATTTTTTCAAACTCCTCTGTCGTAAACCGGCTGCGTCCATGCTCCTCTAGTCGTTTGCGGTTATGGACCTCCAACTGCCGTTTGAAATTGGCATACATATTGTCTTCTTCTACAATTTGAACATATTCATAGTCCATTTGCTGAAGAGTAGCTATCAGTCCGGCTTCCAATGCTGCTTCACTTTGTGTTGACATATCCTTAGTTTTATATCTTTATAGGCTACAAAGTTAACACAAATATTCCACATGGTACTATAGGGGGGTAATTTATTGTGTCTTAGAGGTAGCCAGATAGTCAGAGATAGTCATGGGCAAGAATTTAAAACTGAAATTGCGAAGAAAAAGCGCAAAAAACGAAGAAAAAACTTTGAATAGAAGAATTAAAACTCTATTTTTGTTGAAAAGAAGCAAAAATATGATATTAAATTTAGAAATTAAGAATTACCGTTCATTTAAGGATGTATGTTCCTTTACAACAGAGCCGACTTCTTCAAAGGCTAAGGTTGATAATATATGTGAAGTAGAGACCAATGCAGAAGGATTAAAGAAGGCTTTGAAAATCTCTTTGATTTATGGAGCAAATGCTTCAGGTAAGACTAATATCATAAAGTTTTTATACAGGTTCAGACGATGGGTCCACAATCTTGACAACAGGGTTGGTGATGATATTCCATTGTATCAGCCGTTCAAATTTGACAATACTACGACTGATGCACCGATAGGGTTTTCAATGGAGTTTATAACTCAGAAGATCAGATATAAATATGAAGTCAGTTTTACCAGATTGCAGATAGAGTCAGAGTCGTTGATTTATTATCCAAACGGTAAACAGACACAACTTTATGAACGCACTTTGCTTTCAGGAGATAAAGAATCAGATACTATTAAATTCGGATCAAGCCTTTCTTCTTCAAAGCCTTTCAATGTGTTCAAGAACCAGTTGCTGATTTCCAAGTTCCTGAAGGATACACCATGCGAACCGATAACAAATGCCGCAAAATATCTGGCAGATATGATTGTTTCCAACGGTTATCATGAAGATACCATGTTGGGTGAAGATAAGGAAATGGTCAGATGGCTTTATTCACGTCCTGAAAACAAGAAACTGCTTGCTGAATTTCTGGCATTTGCGGATACCGGTATGGCCGGTTTCCAACTGGAAAAGCGCAGTGACGGCGTTGAAGTCACAAGCCAGCATGGTCTATATAATGATGGTGAGGATTTGGGCAAAACAGCAGACTTGCCTTTAAAAGAAGAATCTTTTGGTACAAGATCACTTTTCCTTATAGGCTGTTATATATTACAGGCGCTGCAGAATGGAAGTCCGTTTTTTATAGATGAAATGGATTCCGGGCTACATTCCTACATAACACAGCTCATTGTGGACATCTTCAGAAATGAAAGAATAAACAGGAATAATGCCCAATTGATCTTTACAACCCATGATGTGAATCTGCTTGACCAGAATACTATCCGTAAAGACCAGGTATGGTTTACAGAAAAGAATGAGCAGGGAGTATCAGAGATGTTCTCTCTTTCCGATTTTGAGGACGTAAGAGAGGATACATTGTTTGCCAAATGGTATTTGAATAATAAATTTGGAGGTGTTCCTTCATTAAAACCACTGGAGAAACTGTTTGTAGACTATGGCAAGAACGAGTGAAAATAAACGTCATAGTAAGTATGTCATAAGAATAGTGTGTGAAGGCGATAAGACCGAACCATTGTTCTTTACAGACTTGTGTGACCGGTTTTATGGTGACAGCAAGGATTTTGATGTACGTACAATTCCTCAGCCTAATATACCGGTTGAAGATGCTGAAGCGGATTCTTCCAGAGGAAGCTATAAAGGGAAGAAACGTAAAGTCAAGTCAGGTGGACAGAAAGATGTTGCTGAAGATGAAGTTATAACCGGTGTTCCACCATTAAAATGGGTGTTGTATGCAAGAAAAATCATGTCTGAAGGAGTGGATGAATCTTGGGCAGTATATGATAAGGACGAACATCCTAAACATGAGGAAGCCATGGCCGAGGCCAATAAGATAATAGATGGGAAAAAGGTAAATATTGCTTTTTCAAGCCGTAGTTTTGAATATTATTTGCTGCTTCATTTTGAGTACCTGTATTACGGTTTTGAAGCAACGGAATGCGGCGAGAGAATAAAAGGCAAAAAGCAGATATACGAATGTGGTACTGGTAAGAATCCTGATAAGGATTGTGACGGAAAGAAATGTATCAACGGATATGCGAGGAAATACGGATACTGGATGGAAAGTAAATCATCTGTTTCTACCTTTCCGCTGGTTAAGGACAAATTACTGAAGGGCATGATTAATGCATGCCGGTTGAGAACGGAAAGTGACTCAAAAACTGATGAACCGATTTATAAACGCAATCCTTATACGAATGTAGATATTCTTGTTGGTAGACTGATAGGAAAAGAAACGGTAAGCTATGGTACTACATATACCTTCAGAGGTCATGGCTCTGACTGGTCTGTAAAGCTTGATGAGAAAGGCTTAAACCTGACAAACAACAAGAATGGCTCTGAGATATTCCAAAGAGGGATGTTTATAATATATGATTTGGAGAAAAATACCAGAAAGGAATTGAATGAAAAGGTACTGCTACTGGGGTCTGAAGACACTGGTTTGTTGCCCTGTACTCTAACTGACAGACAGGTTATATCTATTAAGCTTAGTCATGAAAAAGAGGTCCTATTATTACCTAATTTTATTAATTAAAGACTTTCTTTTCTTTCAATAGTTCGTTAAAAAATAGCCAAGCCTAAGCGGCTCTGGCGGTAAATAAAATGA
>ERZ1027042.453-NODE-453-length-15615-cov-11.859319_pt1 | contig 15615 bp, 15 predicted proteins | sample MGYA00519435_ERZ1027042 | MGnify/ENA primary metagenome ERZ1027042 (study PRJEB26926, sample SAMN06164586) | human gut metagenome | biome: ENVO:00009003; feature: ENVO:2100002; material: ENVO:00002003 | host: Homo sapiens | place: USA | collected 2012 ...
TTGCAGTAGCTGACCAGCCATATTTAAAAAGTCAAAGCGTGATTAAATTAATAGACAGAGTGCTTAAAAATACAGGGGGTAAGCGATTGGCGTTTTCACTTCGTTGTGGAGATGCTGTAGGCAACCCGTGTGTATTTAATTCATCGCTTATACCACAGCTTTTATCACTGGAGGGTGATAAGGGTGGCAGAAGTGTGGCAAAGAAGCATGACTGTGTATATGTAGATATTGCAGATGAGAGAGAGCTGATGGATATAGATACATATTTAATCCGCTAATTTACTGCCTTTAAGCAGTAAATTGCTACTTTCTCAGTGTAGTGCGGGTCAATAAGACATACATCGAATTGCATGCAAGCATGCATAGATGATGTCTTTTCCCCCTTGAATTTATCAAAAGATTATCGAAAACGATCATATTACATAATGGTACATAAAGATAAAGTGACAGACACTTCCACCCATCACGAACAGATGGAAAATTTCATGGCTGCCGAAGTATTTGTGAAGTGCGTTAAATACCGGAAGTTTCAGAGCATAGATTACACCACCGATGGTGTAGATGATGCCGCCCGCTAAAAGCCAGCCAAATGCGGCATGCGGGAGATCCGTCCACAGCTGGGTAAATACTGGCAGGCACGTCCAGCCCATGGCAATGTAAATGATGGAAGAAAACCATTTCGGACAGGTGATCCAGAGTCCTTTGATAATGATTCCTGCCACTGCAATTCCCCATACAAGAGCCAGAAGGGTATATCCAATTCTGCCGCCCAGGATGATCATGCAGACAGGGGTATAAGATCCGGCAATCAGAACGAAGATCATCATATGATCAAGCTTCTGAAAATTCCGGAGTACTTTGGCAGATACATGACAGATACTGTGATAAATGGTGCTTGCTGCGTACAATAAAACCATGCTTGTGGCAAAAATGGTCATGGCAAGCATATAGGTTGTATTTCCGTGAGCTTTTATTAAAAGTGGTGAGGCTGCGATCAAAGCCATCAGGCAGCCGATAAAATGTGTGATGGCGCTTCCGGGTTCCCGAATTGTTAATTGCATGGTAAAATCTCCTTTCTTACAATGTGTAAATAAAAACTAACTAATGTAGTATTGAAAACTATATCTAACATAAATAAATACTATGATATATTGGTGCGCATGTCAATAATAATTATGCATAAAAAAACGGGAATAAAATGCCGTTTCATTGACACAAGTTCAATGTTTGTGTATTATGCAGTTAGTTAAAACTAACTGCGTGAATAGTATGAAAAGAAAGGATTTCTGATGTATGAATAAAAATAACAGGAAAGAAAAAAAAGACAATTTAAATATTTTAAAGTTTATCGGCCCCGGACTGCTGGTAACGGTCGGGTTTATTGATCCGGGAAACTGGGCATCCAACATTGCAGCCGGATCGGGATATGGATATACCCTGCTCTGGATGGTAACTCTTTCAACGATTATGCTGATTATTTTACAGCACAATGCAGCACATCTGGGGATTGTGACGGGATTGTGTCTGTCCGAGGCAGCAAGCCGTTACATAAACAGGACATTGAAGAATGTGATTCTTGTAACGGCAGTAGCCGCTGCCATTGCGACTGCGATGGCAGAGATTTTAGGAGGTGCCATTGCACTGCAGATGCTGTTCCACATTCCGATTAAAGTGGGCAGCATGCTGATCCTTGTCGTGGTCTTGTTCTGTGAATTTACCAATGCATATAAAAGGATCGAAAAACTGATCATGCTTTTTGTCTCTCTGATTGGTTTTTGCTTTTTAATTGAAATCTGTATGGTGAAAATTGACTGGGGAGCTGCCGCCACAGGATGGGTAAAACCGGTATTTCCATTGCATGCGATGCCGGTTATCATGAGCGTGCTTGGCGCGGTTGTCATGCCGCACAACCTGTTTTTACATTCGGAGATCATTCAGAGCCGGAAGTGGAATCTGAAAGAAGAAGCGGTGATTCAGAGACAATTGAAATTTGAATTTAAGGATACGCTGTTTTCCATGATCATCGGATGGGCGATTAACAGCGCCATGATTCTCATGGCGGCGGCGACGTTTTATCAGAGAGGGGAAAACCAGGTGGATGATCTGACGACTGCGGGAAATATGCTGACACCACTGCTTGGAAATGGAGCAACGGTGATTTTTGCCATTGCCCTTTTACTTGCCGGGCTTTCTTCAAGTATTACCGCAGGGATGGCGGGAGGAACGATTTTTTCCGGAATTTTTAATAAACCTTATGATATTGCGACGAAAGAAACCAGACAGGGTGTTTTGATTACGATGATTCCGGCAGCGCTTATCATTCTGCTGATCCGGTCTCCGTTTCAGGGATTGATTTATTCCCAGATGCTTCTTGCAGTACAGCTTCCGATCACTATTTTTACGCAGATTTATCTTACCTCGTCCAAAAAAGTGATGGGAAAGTATGCAAACAGTACCGGACTTAAAATGGTTCTCTGGGCAATTGCAATTGTAGTTACAGCATTAAATATCGGGCTTTTTGTGACGGGCTTTTAAAAAGACGATAGTTTTTTCAGAAATTCTCTGGGTGTCATGTGGAATTTCCGTTTAAAAATTTTATGAAAATAGGAAAGGTTGTGGAATCCTGTGGCGAGAGAGACCTCCAGAATGGAGGTGTTTCCCTGTTCAAACAGTTCTACAGCCTTTTCCAATCGCAGATTGTTGAGGTATTCCACTACGGTCATGTTCATGTGTTTTTTGAAAAAACGCATAAAGTAATATTCGCTGAAATAGCATTGGGCAGCGAGACCGGCAACCGTAAGCGGCTCGGCATAGTGCAGATGGATATAGTCCAGTACGGTTTTTAATTTTTCAGAGGCGTTTGCGGTGTCGACAGATCGTTTCCCGTCCGGGGTACGGTTCTGCAGGAGCAGGAAAATAACCTGCAGCAGTAATGCCTTAATGGCCAGTTCGTATCCCTCAACCGGATTTGCAAAGAGAGAACTGATCTGTGCAAAAATTTTGCGCAGAGATACATAAGCCGGATGGGTTGGACGGATCAGACAGGGAACCGACAGTTCTTCATTGGTCAGTGGCATCAGATAACGGGTGGAGCAGATATCGGTCGCATTTCCACCGAGAAAGTTCATGTGAAACACATAGGTTTCGGACTGGTAAAGCGTAGACTGTCCGCGGGAGACCGAGTGCAGCAGCAGAGGCGGGATAAAAATCAGATCGTCTTTTTCCACAGCGTAGGAAGTAAGGTCGATCTGGTAGCTGGCATCTCCTTCGGTGATGAGTGTAAATTCAGCCTCTTCGTGCCAGTGCGTTGTTATGACCGGATAATCCGGCTTTAAAGAAGTGATATATTTCTGTATGGGGAAGGTCGCGTCACCGTGACGGGCATCTTCTTTCTGTTCAAGGGCAAGTGTCTGTAACCGTTTCATGGAAAATTCTCCTTTGTCTTATGAGAGCAGTATTGTGTTATAAAAAGTAAGAATTATGCAAGATAATTTTGAAATTCCAAACTATAATGACAGTATAATGTTACAGAAACAAATTGTCAAAGGACATGGAGATACAGGCGAAGGAGGACATGGACATGCAGAAAAAATGGTGGCATGACAAGGTGGCATATCAGATTTATCCAAAGAGTTTTTGCGATACAAACGGAGATGGGATCGGTGACCTGCGGGGCATTATTTCCAAACTGGACTATTTAAAGGAGCTGGGAGTTGACATTATCTGGCTTTCTCCAATCTATAAGTCCCCGTTTGTGGATCAGGGCTATGATATTTCGGACTATTATGCAATCGCTGAAGAATTCGGAACGATGGAGGAATTCGACGAACTGCTTGCGGAGGCCAAAAAGAGAGATATGTATCTGATTATGGATCTGGTTGTCAATCACTGCTCCGACAAGCATGAATGGTTTCAGAAAGCACTGGCAGATCCGGATGGACCGTATGCCGATTATTTTTATTTCCGGAAGGGAAAAAATGGAAATCCACCGAGCAATTACCGTTCTTATTTCGGGGGAAACTGCTGGGAGCCGGTACCGGGATCGGACAAATATTATTTCCATATGTTCGCAAAGGAGCAGCCGGATTTAAACTGGGAAAATCCAAAACTGAGGGAAGAAATCTACCGGATGATCAACTGGTGGCTGGACAAAGGACTGGCAGGTTTTCGGATTGATGCGATCATCAATATTAAAAAAGATCTGGCATTTCCGGATATGGAGCCGGATGGTGACGATGGACTGGCAAGCTGTTGGCGTATGGTCGAAAATGTAGAAGGTGTCGATGCGCTGCTTGAAGATTTAAAGAATCATACATTTGCCAAAAAGGATGCATTTACGGTAGGGGAAGTATTTAACATTGGGGTGGAAGACCTGCCGGACTTTATTGGAGAAAATGGACATTTTTCTACAATTTTTGATTTCAGCGCCCATATGCTCAGTGACGGGAAACACGGATGGTACGATGCGCCACCAATTTCTTTTGATGCGTGGAAAAAAGCAATCACAGATTCCCAGATGCGGGTACAGAATGTCGGGTTCGAGGCAAATATCATTGAAAATCACGATGAGCCGCGCGGCGTTTCCCGTTTTCTGCCGGATTATGCGCAAAATGCGGACGGGGCAAAGATGCTTGGTACAGTAAGTGTTCTGCTGCGTGGAATTCCGTTTATTTATCAGGGGCAGGAGATTGGCATGCAGAATGCCAGATGGAACAGTGTGGATGAATTCGATGATATCAGTACCAAAGACCAGTACAGGGTGGCGCGTGAGGCCGGACTTTCGGATGCAGAAGCACTTGCCGTATGTTCGGTCATGAGCAGGGACAATGCACGGACGCCGATGCAGTGGAAGGATGCGCCGCAGGCGGGCTTTACCTCGGGAACTCCATGGCTGAAAGTCAATGATAATTATCCGGTGATCAATGTGGAAAAAGAGGAAGGGCAGCTGGATTCGGTTCTGCATTATTACAGAAAACTTATCGCATTGCGCAAATCTGGGGAATATCGGGAGTTGTTTACTTATGGAAAATTTGAGCCGGCATATGAGAATGCAGATCACGTAATGGCATATTACCGCATCCTGCAGGGGCGCCGGGTTCTGGTAGCGGCAAATTTTGGAACAGATACCATAGAACTGGATTGGGAAGTTCCGGCAAAAAAGGTACTTTTATCAAATAAAAAACGAACAAATGCTGAAAATAAGCTGATTTTAGAGAAATGTGAAGTGTTTGTGACGGAATGTAAATAGCGTTGCAATCTTATCGGATTTTGATATAATGAGAGCATACACGAATGTCTGTTTGGGGAGAGGAAAGGTATGCCGCAGTATATCGCAATTGATCTGAAATCATTTTATGCATCCGTAGAATGTGTGGAGCGTGGACTTGATCCGCTGACCACCAATCTGGTGGTGGCAGATGAAAGCCGCACGGAAAAAACCATCTGCCTGGCAGTTTCTCCATCCCTGAAAAAATATGGGATTCCGGGAAGGGCCAGGCTTTTTGAAGTGGTTCAGAAAGTAAAACAGGTAAACCGCAGCCGAAAAACCGGTGAGCCGGAATTGTCGTACATTGCGGCACCTCCGCGGATGGCACTTTATGTGGAATACAGTACGCGGATCTATGATATATATCTGAAATATGTGGCGCCGGAAGATATTCATGTATATTCGATTGATGAAGTGTTTATGGACGTGACACATTATCTGAAAACCTATGGAATGACAGCTTATCAGCTGGCGCAGACTATCATTCTGGATGTGCAGGATCACATTGGGATCACGGCCACTGCCGGGATCGGAACCAACCTGTATCTGTGCAAAATCGCAATGGATATTGTGGCAAAGCACATCGATGCGGATGAAAACGGTGTGCGCATTGCCCAGCTGGATGAAAAAAGTTACCGGAAACTGCTTTGGGACTACCGGCCGATCACGGATTTCTGGCGTGTCGGACCGGGATATGCGAAGAAACTGGCAGAAAACGGAATGTATACCATGGGAGATGTGGCGCGCTGCTCCATCGGAAAAGAAACAGATTATTATAATGAAGATCTGCTTTACAAACTGTTTGGTGTGAATGCAGAACTTTTGATTGATCATGCCTGGGGGTACGAACCGTGCACGATTGCACAGATCAAAGCGTATCGTCCGCAGGCGAACAGTTCCGGATCGGGACAGGTATTGCAGTGTCCGTACCCGGCAGATAAAGCAAGGATTGTTGTGCAGGAAATGACAGACCAGCTGGTACTAGATCTGGTGGAGCATGGATTCGTGACGGATCAGATAGTGCTGACGGTTGGCTATGATATCGAAAATCTGACAGACCCGGTGCGGGCAAAAAGATATCACGGGGAAGTGACTACGGATCGTTACGGAAGAAAGATTCCAAAGCATGCGCATGGGACGGCAAATTTGCAAAATCATACATCTTCTGCCATTACGGTAGTAGAAAAAACACTGGAATTATATGACAGAATTATAAATCCGGATCTTTTGATCCGCAGGATCTATGTTACGGCATGCCATGTACGCACAGAGCAGGAGGCACAAAAAGAACAGACTTACGAGCAGATGAGCCTGTTTGATTTTGCGGAAGAAACCGAGGAACAGAAGGCACAAAAGCAGGCATTGCAGAAGGAAAAACAGATGCAGAAAGCCATGCTTTCCATTAAGCAGCGTTATGGGAAAAATGCCATTTTAAAAGGAACCAATTTCAAAGAAGGGGCAACCATGCGGCAGCGCAACGGACAGATTGGAGGACATCGGGCATGAACCGGCTGGAAAATACGCATCGTTATGATGACATCATAGATCTGCCGCATCCGGTTTCGAAAAAGCATCCGCAGATGCCATCGGAAGACCGGGCCGCACAGTTTTCTCCGTTTGCAGCATTGACCGGTTATGAACGCGCCATCCGGGAAAAAGAAATGCAGCATGAGGAACGGATGATGCTCGGGGAGGGCATCAGCAGGGAAACTTATGATTCAGAATAAGGACAACATATTTTTTATGATTAAGTTCATACGATATACTAAGCAGGAAATTTGTGTGGTATGAAATGGCAGACAAAAAACAATGGAAAAGATATGTGGGGTATGCACTGTTTCTTTTCCTGTCATACAGCATTGGAAACGCAGCGGCTGTTGTAAGTACAATGACACTGCAGCCGGAGAAAGTGGAGAAAGAAATGAAAACAGTTGCAATTACCTTTGATGACGGGCCGAATCCGGAATATACACCGAAATTGCTGGACGGATTAGAAAAACGTGGTGTAAAAGCCACTTTTTTCTGCTGGGAGAAGAGGTAAAACAGTATCCGGATGTCGTCAGACGGATGCATGATGACGGACATCTGATCGGTGTTCATTCTTATAAACATGTTAATTTTAAGGAAGTGGGCACGGCATGCACTTTGCAGCAGATTGAAAAAACACAGAAGGCGATTTATGATGTGACGGGAGAATATGCAGGATATATCCGTCCACCTTACGGATGCTGGCAGAAGGAACTGGATGCGCAGGTAAATCTGATCGAAGTACTGTGGAATGTAGATCCGCGGGACTGGGCAACGACCGATGCGGATACTGTGGTTCAGAGAGTTCTAAAGGATACTAAGCCGGGGGACATTATTCTGCTTCACGATGCTTCGGCGTCATCTGTACAGGCGGCATTTACGGTCATAGATACCTTGCAGAAACAGGGATATTCGTTTGTCACGGTCGAGGAGCTTTTGTTAGAGTAGCATACTTGAATGTTCCGGTGATCTCGTGGTAAAATAACTAGCAGACCCAATCATTACAAGCTGAAAAAGAAGGAATAAAAAATGAGTAACGATAAATTTGACACGGCACGGCAGGTGCTTCGTCAGCAGAAATTAACAGGAGAACGCGCACTGTTTCAGTCTGAAAATCTGGCGGTATATGACAGTGTGTTTGAGAATGGGGAATCCCCGTTGAAGGAGAGCAGCAGTCTTTATTTGGATAATTGTCTGTTCCGGTGGAAATATCCGCTCTGGTATTGCAAACATGTCGATGTAAAGGAATGTACCTGGTTTGACATGGCGCGGGCCGGGGTATGGTATACCGATGATATTTCGGTAAGAGATTCCATTGTAGAAGCACCAAAAAATTTCCGCCGTTGCAGGGGAGTAACCCTGACAAATGTAAATTTCCCGAATGCAGAGGAAACCCTCTGGAACTGTACCGATGTAAACCTGTCCTATGTGCAGGCACACGGGGATTATTTTGCCATGAATTGTAAAAATATGCAGCTGGATCATTTTGAACTGGTTGGAAATTATTCATTTGATGGTGTGGAAAACATGGAGATCCATCATGCACGCATGCTTTCCAAAGATGCATTCTGGAACAGCAATCATGTTACTGTGTATGACAGTTTTATTTCGGGAGAATATCTGGGATGGAATGCCAGAAATCTTACACTTGTCAACTGTACGATTGAGAGCCTGCAGGGCATGTGTTATATAGAAAATCTGAAAATGGTGAACTGTAAATTGATTAATACGACACTGGCATTTGAGTATTCCACGGTGGATGCACAGATTGTAAATACCGTGGACAGTGTGCTCAATCCTTCCGGCGGAATCATCCGGGCGGATAAGATTGGAAAACTGATTTTGGAAAAAGACAAGGTAGATCCAGGGAAAACCACAATTATATGTACAGAAGATGAAGGGGAGGGACAACGATCATGAAAGCAAGTCACAGAAAAGACGTCATTATTGCCAGAATTATTTTTGCCATAATCTGCGCAGCACTGCTCGCAGGAATTATATCACTTATCGTATGGCTTCATGGGCGGAATGCAGGGAAAAACCAGACACCGGAAACGGAAATCACAAATAATGCACCGCCGGCAGACAACAGCAATCTGCCACCGGTAACGGAACAGCCGCTGGACGAAGACGGACAGAGTGTATGGACAAGCACGGATGGCGTAAATTTCCGTGCAGAGCCGAATACAGACAGTGAAATTCTTACCGTTCTCGTGACGGGAACGAAGCTGACACTGCTGGGAGAAGAAAACGGATGGGTGCAGGCAGAATATAACGGACAAAAAGGATATGTCAGTTCAGACTATGTTACCGATCAGGAACCGGATACAACAACGCAGGAAACAGAGTAACGGAAAGGGGAAACAATGAGTACAGCAGGAAAAATTATGTCCTTCCGACAGGATGGAAATGAGATTTGTGTGAAGTATGAACAGCAAAAACTGGTGGTGAAAGCCATAAGGGATGATATTGTCAATATTTTTGTGCCTTACAGAACAAAGGAACATTATTCTAAGGCCATTGATGGAGACAAGGCGGTTGCGACAGAACTGACGGCAGAGCAAAAAGGAGAAGATCTGGTAATTGCAACCGATAAGATCCGGATGCAGTTTGGAGAAAATCTGGAAATGGTGATTACGAGACCGGACGGGACTCCGCTTGTCCGGACACACCGGCAGGGCAGAAGTGTTTGCGGGGAAGTCAGTGAGCAGATGAAACAGATTCTGGAGTCGGAAGGGCATGATACGTCGAATCTGGGCGCACATGATTATCCGGTACAGATGATGTTTGATCTGGACGAGGGGGATGATTTTTACGGTCTGGGTGATAAGACCGGATTCCTGAATAAAAAAAATTATGAGTATGAGAACTGGAATTCCGATATTCCACAGGCACACAATGAGGACTATCATGCGCTGTACAAGTCGATTCCGGTGCTCTTCTGCAAGAAAAAGAATGACGTATATGGCATGTTTTTTGATAATACGTTCCACAGCTATCTCAATCTGGGCAAAGAAAATCCGGAATATTATTTTTACGGCGCGGATGATGGCAATCTGGATCTGTACTTCCTGGGTGGAGAAAAACTGACGGATCTGATTGAAGAATATACATATCTGACCGGGCGGACACCGCTGCCGCAGCGATGGACGCTTGGATACCAGCAGAGCCGCTGGGGCTATCAGTGCGCAGAAGATATCCGTGATGTGGCAGAACATTTCCGTGATCTGGATATTCCGTGTGATGCCATTCATTTTGACATTGATTATATGGATGGGTATCGTGTGTTTACATGGAATGATGCAAAGTACGGAAAACCTGGGGATCTGATTGCGGAAATAAAAAAACAGGGCTTTAAAACGGTAACGATCATTGATCCGGGAACCAAAGTCGATCCGGACTATTTTATGTGTAAAGAAGGCGAAGAGAACGGATATTTTGCGACCGATACACAGGGAACTACCTATGTCAATGAGGTTTGGCCGGGAGATGCAAATTATCCGGATTTTGGACGCCGCAAAGTACGCGACTGGTGGGGAAAACACCATAAGTTTCTGGTCGACATCGGTGTGGACGGTGTATGGAATGATATGAATGAGCCGGCAAGTTTCCGTGGCGAGCTGCCGCAGGATGTTGTATTTCATGATGAGGAGCGTACGACAAATCATGCGGAAATGCACAATGTATATGGACATTATATGAGCCGTGCGACCTTTGAGGGACTGCAGAAACTTTCCGATAAGCGTCCGTTTGTTATCACACGTGCAGCGTATGCAGGAACACAGAAATATGCGACCGTGTGGACCGGAGATAATCAGAGTCTGTGGTCGCATCTGCAGATGATGCTGCCGCAGCTGTGTAATCTCGGTATGAGTGGATTTGCGTTTGCCGGAACCGACATTGGCGGATTCGGTGCGGATACGACCCCGGAACTTCTGACCCGGTGGATCGAGGCTGCCGTATTTTCTCCGCTGTTTCGAAATCATTCCTGTCAGGGAACACGCAGACAGGAGCCGTGGCAGTTTGATGATCAGGTGGTGGGAATCTATCGAAAATATGTAAAGATGCGTTATCGTTTCCTTCCGTATCTGTATGATCTGTTTTATCAGGGAGAACAGACCGGACTTCCGGTTATGCGTCCTCTGGTTCTGCATTATCCAAAGGACCCGGAAACCTATAACCTCAATGGGGAGTTCCTGGTAGGAGAAAATCTCCTCGTTGCCCCGGTATTGGAGCAGGGAGCCACGAAGAAAATGGTGTATCTGCCGGAAGGGGAGTGGTATGATTACTGGACCGGAGAGAAAATTACCGGAGGAAAGTATTTCCTGCGGGATGCACCGATTGATTTGTGCCCGATGTACCTGAAAGAAGGAACGATGATCCCGATGTATGAAAAAATGGCGTATGTTGGAGAAAAGCCGTACCGTACGCTGTATCTGCTGACAACTCCGGGAGAGGCTTCTTACGATCATTTTCAGGATAATGGAGAGGACTATGCCTACCGTAAGGGTGTGTATAATTTATATCATTTCCATAAGAATGCACAGGGAGTACTGGAAACGGAAATGCGGCACAAAAATTATCCGGAATACGAGCAGATATGCTTAAAAATAGTAGGAAAATAAGAACAAAAAACCGTTGCATGGCATAGTCTATAATGATGACAGGATGGAGCATGCAAGTGGATTATTCAAACGATTTTTACCCAAAGATTCCGTTTTATATGACATATCCGATGCAGAGTATGTACCTGACAGAGATGGAATATGAAAAAGATATGGAACGAATGAAACAGTACTATCCGGCAGAGACAAAAGAGATCATGGAGCTGGTGGAACAGAGGCTTGACCAGCTGGAATATGAGGGAAGCCGCATCTACGATGAGGAACCGGACCGCCTGATGATACAGATGGAAATTGATGGAATTTACCGGAAGCTGTCCGAAGTGCAGAAAAAGAAAGAGAACCGGATCGAAGGAAACATGCAGGCGGCATCATATTTCGAAATGGTTCCGGCTTCTATCGCCGGAGAAACTATGACAACACAGGAACGGGAATGTGGGAATCCGTGGCTTTGCAGTATGATCGGTGTGCTGTTTGGTGCGGAAATGTGCAAACGGCGCTGCCGGCATCGCAGATGCAGGAGATGGATGTAACGGCAGAAATTACAGCCATAGTAAGAAGGAAAAGATAAATGAACAGGAAAGTAATTAAACCAGTGGTGCTGTCAGGGCTTTTTCTGGCAGCACTGATTGTTTTCAGTATCATAACCAATCAGGATAATAAAGATATGACAACGGCGATGAAGGAGGCAACCCTTCCCATCGTCCAGTTTTATGAAGGAAATAACAGCGTGGCACAGCTGCACGGATACGTATCGGAAATGAATATTACAAAGATGCGGGATGGAATTGTGCCGGTAGACCATACACGACTGCTTCCGCTGAAAATTAATACATATGGACAAAAAATCAGAGGCATTGCTTATGAAATCCGGAGTCTTGATGATTCCCGGCTGGTTGCAAAGGGAGATGCACAGGAGATCAAAGAAAAAAATAATGAAATCTCTGCAAACCTGAAAATCCAGAATATTCTCGGAAAAGGGGAAGAATATGAACTGATTGTTATTCTTGCTTCAGGAAAAAATAAGATCCGGTATTACACCCGGCTGATGCAGACACAAAACGATGATACCCAGGCATGTATGGATTTTGCACTGCAGTTTCATGAATATACATTCCGGGATGATGCAAATAAATTTATTCCGAAATATATGGATGCGGCAACAGGCGATACCAGTACACTCAATTATGTGGATTTAAGCTGTACCTTAAACCAGATTACCTGGGCAGATTTAAAACCGGAGCAGATGGGAGAACTCGAGGCATCTTTCAAGGAAATCAATGATTCCTATGATGTGATCACACTCCGGTATGTGGTGACCACCAAAGGAACCGGTGGGGAAACCGAGTATTATAATGTGGAAGAATATTATCGTCTGCGTATGACGGAATCCCGTATGTATGTCTTAAATTTTGAGCGTACTTTAAATCAGATTTTTCGTGGGAAAAACCGGTTTATTACAGATAATAATCAGATCCAACTTGGCATACGTGACAAAAACATTGAATATGCTGTAAGTGAGACCGGAGATGTGATCGCGTTTGTACAGCAGGGAGAACTCTGGTGCTTTGACCGTGTAAATAATAAGATTGTACAGGTATTCAGTTTCCTTGGGGCAGAGGGGATCAATGCGAGGGATAACTGGGATCAGCATGATATCAAAATTGCCCGTGTGGATGAAGCGGGAAGTATTGATTTTGTTGTATATGGATATATGAACCGTGGGGATCATGAAGGCGAAGTGGGCACGGCAGTATATCATTATGATGGTCTGGTACACACTATAGAGGAAGAAATTTTTATCCCGTCGGATGTTTCCTATGAAATACTCAAAGCACAGATGGGGCAGTTAATGTATGTGAACGAAAAGGGGACATTTTACCTGATCATGGATCAGAAACTTTACAGTATAGATACGGACAAGCGGACTCCGGAAGTGCTTGTGAAAGATCTGAAAGAAAGCTGTTATAAAGTGTCGGAATCGAATCAGTATTTTGCGTGGGTAGACAGCGACAAAGAATACAAAAGCGATGTGATTCACCTGATGAATTTGAAAAATGCTTCTGTCTATGATATCAAGGCAAAAAAGGGAGCGTATATTCTTCCGCTTGGGTTTATCGATGAAGATTTTATTTACGGAGCAGCAAAGAAAGATAAGGTGATGGTTGCAGCAGCGGGAAATACGGTTTTCCCGATGAAAAATTTAACCATCATGGATACTTCCGAAAATTCACACAGTATCTTAAAGACGTATAAACCGTCCAGGGGAAGTATCGGTTCCATTTCGGTGGAGGATTATACAATTACCATTCATCTGATCAAAAAGTCCGGCGGACATTATGTGGCTGCAGGAACCGATGCGATCATGAACCGTGAGGGAGACACGGAAGAAAAAGTTACCGTGGGATCAACCGTGACAGATCGCAAGGAAACACAGTACCAGCTTATGATGAAAAATGGGGCAGATGCATCCAAAATTAAAATGCTGACTTCCAAATCTGTTTTACTCGAAAATCCGCGTGATGTTTCCGTGAAAAATAAGGAGTCGCAGGAATACTTTTATGTGTACAAAAAAGGTGATGTGCTGTTTGCAACCGATGAGATCGCGGATGCCATCGTCTGCGCCAATAATCATATGGGGGTTGTGGTGGATTCCAAGCAGCAGTATGTATGGATGCGTGCGCGTAAATCGGCACAGACGGCATTTAGCAGCCTGAAAGTAAACGATGCGGATAAGAGTTCATCATCCGTGGTTCAGGCGGTCAGTGCCATGCTTAATTACAGAGGAAACGGGCTCAGTGTAAAAGAACTCATTGACAATGGAGGAACCCCGAAAAGCGCGATTGAAAATACATTAAAAGATTCAGTTGTTCTTGATATATCCGGCTGCACAGTAGAGGAGATTCTGTTTTATGTCAGCAAGGGCAGCCCGGTATTTGCAATGACCGGAACAGACAGTGCCGTATTAGTGACGGGATATACCTCTGGAAGCATTTATTATTATGATCCGCAGACCCATTCCACGAGGTCAAAAAGTTATAAAGATGCGGATGACTGGTTCCGGAAAGCAGGATACATTTTCTTTACTTATTTGGACCGTTAATTTTCATTGTAAAAATGAACAATTAAGGACAAGGTTTTATGGATGATTCGTGAAGATTTAACAGAAATAAAGTTAATATATTGCAATTCCCGTATAAGTGAGATATATTAGAGAATATGTTATACAGTTTTGGAAAGGGAGAGCGTATGAGTAAGAAAAATGTGATCGTTTCTAATGTGTCAGAAGGACACGACAATCCAATCGCAGAACTTGTTCAGGTAGCATGTCAGTTCGACAGTGATATTATGTTGGAGAGCGATAACCGCAGAATTAATGCAAAGAGCATTATGGGAATTATGGCGTTTAATCCATCCGATGGAATGTCGGTTGATATTGTGACGGAGGGTGCCGATGAAGAAGCAGCGCTTGATGCAATTGAAAAATTTTTAGTATGTGAATAATTCTGGTTAGGAGGAATCGTTATGCAGGAGAAGAAGTTAAACAAAGCAGTTTCTGACGTGAAGCTGATGAAGACACCAGAGGGAAAGACAGAAGTTAAAAATGCGGTTAAGGATGCTACAAAAAAGGTAGAATCAAAAGTCGGGGATGTTGCTGAGGCAGCAGCAAAGAAAGCAGAGGTTGTAGAAGAGAAGGCAAAAGAAGTTGCAAAGGCAACAACAAAGGCTGTTGTTGAGAAGGCAGAACCTGTTGTGAAGAAAGCTGCAACGAAAGCAAAGGCTGCTACAAAGGCAAAGAAAGAAAAACAGCCGGCAAAGACCGAAATCATTGTTCAATATCAGCAGAATGCTGCAAATCTTGGAGAACTTGAGGATAAGGTAAAGAAACAGTTTGTAGCTGAGGGACATCGTGCCGGATGCATTAAGACATTAAATATTTATGTAAAGCCGGAAGAGTACAAGGCATATTATGTAATCAATGACAAGTTCTTCGGAAGTGTAGATCTCTTCTAAGCGAGTTTTATTACCCATACATGATATAAAGGACGACTGCAGATGCAGCCGTCCTTTTTACGTGGTATGAGACAGGATATTCATAAAAAAGAGCATAAAAAAAGAAACCGGATAAACAGTTTCTTTAAAAGAGCGGGTGATGGGAATCGAACCCACGTATCCAGCTTGGAAGGCTGGTGTTCTACC
>ERZ1027042.485-NODE-485-length-14746-cov-9.098155_pt1 | contig 14746 bp, 12 predicted proteins | sample MGYA00519435_ERZ1027042 | MGnify/ENA primary metagenome ERZ1027042 (study PRJEB26926, sample SAMN06164586) | human gut metagenome | biome: ENVO:00009003; feature: ENVO:2100002; material: ENVO:00002003 | host: Homo sapiens | place: USA | collected 2012 ...
CCAGGTCCCCGGTCTTATTCAAGGCCGGGGACTTTTTTTTGTACCTGCCTGTTCGAAAAGCATGTATTAAAATAGATTTGGTCAGAACTTTTTTTGTGTGCAGAGTTATTTGAGTATTTTTGCAGGCGTTAAACTTTTATAGATAATCATATGAAAAAAATCTTTTCTCGTTTTTTGAGTTTATTCTGTCTGATCACTTGCTTGGGAGGAGCTTCACTTTTTGCTCAACATTCAGGAGCATCTTATAGTCCTCCTGCTGAAAATTTACAGGCAAGACAGGAGTTCAGAGACAGTAAATTCGGAATCTTCCTTCATTGGGGCATTTATAGCATGTTCGGCCAAGGAGAGTGGTATATGAATAATGCGAATATTGATTACCATGAATATGCGAAAGTTGCATCAGGATTTTATCCGTCCCGATTTAATGCGCGTGAATGGGTATCAGCGATAAAAGCTTCCGGTGCAAAGTATATTTGCTTTACTTCTCGGCATCACGATGGATTTTCTATGTTTGATACAAAATACTCTGATTATGATATCATAGATGCAACTCCGTTTAAGCGAGATATCGTCAAGGAGCTGGCAGAAGAGTGCCGGAAACAGGGTATAAAGCTACACATTTATTATTCTCATTTAGACTGGACCAGGGAAGATTATTATCCGTTGGGTAAAACGGGACGAAAGACAGGACGTACTCGACACGGTGAGTGGAAAACTTATTTCCAGTTTATGAATAATCAGCTTACAGAGCTGCTTACGAATTACGGACCTATTGGTGCGATTTGGTTTGATGGACTTTGGGATCAGCCTGCAGACTTTGACTGGAAACTTGATGAACAATATGAGTTGATTCATAAGCTTCAGCCAGCTTGTCTGATTGGAAATAATCATCATAAGACTCCTTATCCCGGTGAGGATTTTCAGATGTTTGAACGTGACCTTCCCGGAGAAAATCATGCCGGATTTTCGGATGGGCAATCTATCAGTGAATTGCCTCTGGAAACTTGTCAGACAATGAATGGCATGTGGGGGTATCGCATTCAAGACTCGAATTATAAGTCGGTCACCGAATTGGTTCGTCTGTTGGTAAATGCAGCGGGTAAAGGAGCTAATCTGCTGATGAATATAGGTCCTCAGCCTAATGGTGAATTACCTGCACTGGCAGTTGAACGCATGAAAGGAGTAGGCGACTGGATGCAGAAGTATGGTGAAACCATTTATGGTTCTACAGCAGGCTGTGTGATGAAAGCAACATGGGGAACTACCACCCGGAAAGGGGACGTGCTTTATGTACATCTCTTGTCGGATGCTATGCCGCAATTCGTAACTCTTCCTCTTACGGAACGAGTTGCTTCAGCTACTCTGTTTGATTCGGGAGAGAAGGTGAAATGGGAAAAAATAGAAGGAGGAATAGTTTTGCATACAGCGCAGTTAAAACCCAGTATTGACTGTATTGTTGCGTTGAAATTAAGAAAATGAAATTAAGGTTTACACGCTCGCTGTGTGGGGTAAGATGACAAGATGATGCGTATTACATAAGGTCTTGTTGCTTAGTTCCGAGAGAGTAGAGCATCTGCAAACTTGAATAAAAGAGTATAATAATTAGGTGAAAAAGGATTGTTGAGTGATTTCAGATTTCAACAGTCCTTTTTCTGGTTTAAATTTATAGATTAGAGTGATATGATAATAAAAACGATTCTGGATACAGATCTTTATAAGTTTACAACATCTTATGCTTATATTAAATTATTTCCTAATGCAATAGGTACTTTTACTTTTAAAGATCGGGATGAAACGGAATACACCGAAGGGTTTCTTGTAGCATTAAAAAGTGAAATAGATAATTTGAATATGGTTTCATTGGCACAAGAAGAATTAACATATATGGCTACCCATTGCCGTTTCTTGCCCCGAGTATATTGGGAGTGGCTTTCTTCTTTTCGTTTTGATTCAGAGAAGATAGAAGTCTATTTGGATGAGCAAAAGCACTTACATATAGAGGTTACCGATTATTTATATAAAGCAACTTTATATGAAGTACCTTTGCTGGCCATAGTTTCAGAGATAAAGAATCTTTTTCAGAACCATATTCCTGATGAAACAAAGCTACTGAAAAAGTTATCAGAAAAAGTGAAATTATCTAATTCTCATCACATCCCTTTTTCAGAGTTTGGTACCCGCCGGCGTTTTTCTTTTGATGTACAAGAAAGTGTGGTTGCTTATTTGAAGGAACATGCCGATTATTGTACAGGTACATCGAATTGTTACCTGGCAATGAAGTACACTATGCGTCCCATGGGAACCCATCCTCATGAATGGTTTATGTTTCATGGTGCCCAATATGGTTATAAATGTGCCAACTATATGGCATTAGAAAACTGGGTAAATGTATATGATGGTGATTTAGGAACAGCATTGGCTGATACTTATACCTCTGATTCTTTCCTGAGTAATTTCAGTAGAAAGCAAGCAAAGCTTTTTGATGGGGTACGTTGTGACTCGGGTGATGAATTTAATTTTACAGACCGTTTGATTGAGCGGTATAAAGAGCTGGGAATTGATCCGACTACGAAGACCATAATCTTCAGTAATGCTCTTGATTTTAAAAAAGCATTGAGCATATATAGCTATTGTGCAGGGAAAATTCGCTGTTCATTTGGCATAGGCACTAATCTGACGAATGATACAGGATATTCGCCTTCTAATATTGTGATGAAATTATCCCGTTGTAAGATGGATGGTAATCAAGAATGGCGTGAATGCGTGAAACTATCGGATGATATGGGTAAACATATGGGGAGCATGAGTGAAGTGGAGGCTTGTCTTCATGAACTTCGGCTGAACGGAATATAAATAGGTGTTTATGCAGATGTTTGTTTTTATGTCTTAAACATAGAAAGAAGTGTGTTAAAGTGTAAAAATGTAGCTTATATGTATAAAAAACTTTCATTTTATTTTGTTGTTCCAAAATATTACTTACCTTTGCAGCGTTGGAATAAAAAGAAGATATAAATAATGACTAATTTGTTTTTACATATTTTGCTGTGCGGTTTGATTATTCTGCTGGGAATGCCAGGGGGAAGTGAGTCGTGTATCCATTAGATGTAAAAATTAAAATATAGAGCCTTTCTCACTTCCCTGTGTGAAAGGCTTTTTGTTTGATTGAGGTTTAAAGATATAAATTAAGACGAATATGAGTGACAGATTATTTATTTTCGATACGACGCTTCGTGACGGAGAACAGGTTCCCGGATGTCAGTTAAATACGGTAGAAAAAATTCAAGTAGCACGTCAGTTGGAAGCTTTGGGGGTAGATGTGATTGAAGCAGGCTTTCCGATATCAAGTCCGGGCGACTTTAATTCGGTAATTGAAATATCTAAAGCAGTTACGTGGCCTACCATTTGCGCACTGACCCGTGCGGTGCAGAAAGATATAGATGTGGCAGCCGACGCATTACGTTATGCCAAACATAAGCGTATTCATACAGGTATCGGTACTTCTGATGAACATATCCAGTATAAATTTAATTCAACCCGCGAAGAAATTCTTGAACGTGCGGTAGCTGCAGTCAAATATGCACGGCGTTATGTAGACGATGTGGAGTTTTATGCAGAAGATGCAGGTCGTACCGATAATGAATACCTTGCCAGAGTAGTGGAAGCCGTGATTAAGGCAGGAGCCACCGTGGTTAATATTCCTGATACAACCGGTTATTGTCTTCCCGATGAGTATGGTGCTAAAATCAAATATCTGATGGAGCATGTGGAAGGAATCGATAAGGCGATTATTTCAACCCACTGTCATAATGATTTAGGAATGGCTACAGCCAATACCATTAGTGGAGTATTAAATGGAGCCCGTCAGGTGGAAGTGACAATGAACGGCATTGGAGAGCGTGCGGGAAATACTTCGTTAGAAGAAGTGGCTATGATTTTACGCTGTCACAGAGATATTGATATTGATACCAACATTAATACGCAGAAAATATATCCGACCAGCCGTATGGTTTCCAGTTTGATGAATATGCCAGTACAGCCTAATAAGGCGATTGTAGGTAGAAATGCATTTGCGCATTCATCGGGTATTCATCAAGATGGAGTTTTGAAAAATGTGCAGACTTATGAAATTATAGATCCGAAAGATGTGGGAATTGATGATAATGCTATCGTACTGACGGCTCGTAGCGGACGTGCAGCACTGAAACACCGTCTTCATGTGTTGGGAGTAGAAATGAGTCAGGAAAAGCTGGACAAAGTATATGAAGATTTCCTGAAACTGGCTGATAAGAAGAAAGATATTACCGATGATGATATCATGGTTTTGGCAGGAGCTGACCGAAATGTAAATCATCATATAAAGTTAGAATACTTGCAGGTTACGAGTGGAGTTGGTGTTCGTTCCGTGGCCAGTTTAGGCTTGAATATCTCGGGTGAACATTTTGAAGCTGCTGCCACAGGTAATGGTCCGGTTGATGCTGCTATTAAAGCGGTGAAACAGATTATCAAGCGTCAGATGACTTTGAAAGAGTTTACTATCCAGGCCATCAGCAAGGGTAGTGATGATGTGGGCAAAGTACACATGCAGGTGGAATATGATGGACAGATGTATTACGGTTTCGGAGCCAACACAGATATTATAGCTGCTTCGGTTGAAGCTTACATTGATTGTATCAACAAATTCAGAAAATAATTAAACAGAATAAGATATGGCTAATACATTATTTGATAAAATATGGGATGCTCACGTCGTACAGCAAGTAGAGGAAGGTCCCACTCAGTTATATATAGATCGTTTATATTGTCATGAGGTAACCAGTCCTCAGGCCTTTGCCGGTTTGCGTGCCAGAGGGTTGAAGTGTTTCCGTCCGGAGCAGATTTACTGTATGCCCGACCATAATACCCCCACGCATGATCAAGACAAGCCGATAGAAGATCCGGTGTCAAAAAAACAAGTGGATACTTTGGCACAGAATGCAGCCGATTTTGGCCTGGCTCATTTTGGCATGATGGATAAGAAAAATGGTATTATTCATGTGGTAGGTCCGGAGCGTGGACTTACTCTTCCGGGAATGACCATTGTTTGTGGTGATTCACACACCTCTACCCATGGAGCAATGGGAGCTGTAGCTTTTGGAATCGGAACCAGTGAAGTGGAAATGGTAATGGCATCGCAGTGTATTTTGCAGGCAAGACCGAAAACCATGCGTATTACTGTAGAGGGAAAGCTTGGAAAAGGAGTAACTGCAAAAGATATTGCACTTTATATGATGTCGAAGATGACCACAAGCGGTGCAACCGGTTATTTTGTAGAATATGCAGGAGAGGCAATACGTGGATTGAGCATGGAAGGACGTCTTACGTTGTGTAACCTTTCTATTGAGATGGGAGCCCGTGGAGGAATGATTGCTCCAGATGAAGTGACTTTTGAGTATATAAAAGGACGAGAATATGCCCCTAAGGGAGAAGAATGGGAACAGGCTCTGGCTTACTGGAAGACTTTGAAGAGTGATGAGGATGCTGTTTTTGATAAGGAAGTATATTATAATGCATCCGATATTCAGCCGATGATAACTTATGGAACCAATCCGGGTATGGGAATGGCAGTTACAGCACATATCCCTACTACAGAAGGAATGGAAAGTGCCGAACAGGGTTCATTTGAGAAATCAATGCAGTATATGGGATTCCAAGCCGGCGAATCGCTGCTCGGTAAAAAAGTCGATTACGTTTTTCTGGGCGCATGTACCAATGGACGAATCGAGGATTTCCGTGCTTTTGCCTCTATCGTAAAAGGTCGTAAGAAAGCAGATTCTATTACTGCCTGGTTAGTTCCGGGTTCATGGATGGTAGATGAACAAATCCGTAAAGAAGGATTAGATAAAATACTGGAAGAGGCTGGTTTCTCTATCCGTCAGCCGGGATGCTCTGCTTGTTTGGCCATGAATGACGACAAGATTCCTGCCGGTAAATATGCCGTATCTACAAGTAACCGAAATTTTGAAGGACGGCAGGGACCGGGATCACGTACTTTATTGGCTAGTCCGCTGACGGCTGCAGCAGCTGCTGTAACAGGGGTAATTACCGATCCGAGAACACTTATGTAATTATTTTCTTTCCATTCTTGATTAATAGAAACATGAAACAAAAATTCAATATCATAACAAGCACATGTATTCCATTGCCTTTGGAAAATGTGGATACAGACCAGATTATACCGGCTCGTTTTTTAAAAGCTACAACACGTGAGGAAAAGTTTTTTGGTGATAATCTTTTTCGTGACTGGCGTTACCATCCAGATGGTTCGTTGAATAAAGATTTTGTATTGAATGACCCTACTTATAGCGGTCAGATTTTAGTAGCAGGCAAGAACTTTGGTAGCGGATCGAGCCGTGAGCATGCGGCATGGGCTATTGCCGGTTATGGATTCAGGGTCGTTGTATCTAGTTTTTTTGCTGACATTCATAAAAATAACGAACTTAACAATTTCGTTTTACCAGTAGTGGTGTCTGAAGGTTTTCTGAAAGAACTGTTTGATTCTATTTATGCTAATCCGAAAACGGAAGTCGAAGTCAATTTGCCAGAACAAACCATTACCAATAAGGCTACAGGAAAATCAGAAACGTTTGAGATTAATGCTTATAAAAAACATTGTTTGCTGAACGGACTGGATGACATTGACTTCCTTGTGGAAAATAAAGATAAAATAGAAGCGTTTGAAAAACAACGATGATGTAGTAAAGGTAGGAAAGTACGGTAGGAAGCGTTTTTTAGCCTGATATTGTACTTGTCTCTGTTAAATATAAAGGTTATGGAAAACTATCCCAAAATAGAAATCATGGATACAACGTTACGCGATGGAGAGCAAACCAGTGGCGTATCATTTGTACCTCATGAAAAGCTGATGATTGCCCGTCTGCTTTTGGAAGATTTGAAAGTGGATCGTGTTGAGGTTGCTTCGGCACGTGTTTCAGAAGGAGAGTTCGGAGCTGTAAAGATGATATGCGACTGGGCTGCCCGTAGAAATCTGTTGCCGAAGGTTGAAGTATTGGGATTCGTAGATGGAGGAGTATCTGTTGACTGGATACATGGGGCCGGTTGCCGTGTCATTAATTTATTGACCAAAGGCTCAGAGAAACATTGTAAATATCAGTTGAAGAAAACACTCGATGAACATTTGGAAGATATTCGTAGTGTGGTGAGTTATGCCCATGAACATGATATGGATGTGAATGTTTATCTGGAAGACTGGAGTAATGGTATAAAGGATTCGCCCGATTATGTATTCGGGCTCATCGATGGTCTGAAAAATACCGGTATCCGTCGTTTTATGCTTCCAGACACATTGGGTATTCTAAATCCCTTGCAGGTAATCGAATATATGCGGAAAATGAAGAAGCGTTATCCTGATTTGCATTTCGATTTTCATGCGCATAATGATTACGATTTGGCTGTAAGTAATGTATTGGCCGCTGTGTTATGTGGAGTTAAAGGATTGCATACGACAATCAATGGATTAGGTGAGCGTGCCGGAAATGCCCCTCTTGCCAGTGTGCAGGCTATTCTAAAAGATCATTTTCATGCTGTTACAGCCATCGATGAAAGTCGCTTGAACGATGTAAGTCGTGTAGTTGAGTCTTATTCGGGTGTAACAATTCCAGCCAATAAGCCAATTGTTGGCGATAGTGTTTTTACGCAGGTAGCCGGAGTACATGCTGATGGAGATAATAAGAATAATTTGTATTGTAATGATTTGCTGCCTGAACGGTTTGGCAGAATCCGTGAGTATGCACTGGGGAAAACATCTGGTAAGGCCAATATCCGGAAAAACTTGGAAAGTCTCGGACTGGAACTGGATGAAGAGTCAATGAAAAAAGTGACTGAGCGCATCATTCAGTTAGGCGACCGCAAGGAGCTGGTAACACAAGAAGATTTACCTTATATCATCAGTGATGTGCTGAAGCATGACGGAGAGAAAAATAAAGTACGTCTGTTAAGCTATTTTGTTACTTTGGCTCAAGGATTGAAGCCCATGGCCACTCTCAGTATTGAAATCAATGGACAGACCTATCAAGAAAGCTCCTCTGGTGACGGTCAATATGATGCTTTTGTTCGTGCACTGCGCAAAATATATAAAGGAACTCTTGGAAGAAAGTTTCCTATGCTGATAAATTATGCGGTAACAATTCCACCAGGTGGGCGGACAGATGCGTTTGTGCACACGGTGATTACATGGAGTTATGAAAATAGAGAGTTCCGTACGCGCGGATTGGATGCAGACCAAACAGAGGCTGCGATTAAGGCTACAATCAAGATGTTGAATATAATAGAAGAATAAGAATTATGGAATTTAAAATTGCAGTATTGGCAGGCGATGGCATCGGACCGGAAATCTCGGTTCAGGGTGTGGATGTGATGACTGCTGTATGTGAGAAGTTCGGACATAAAGTAAGTTATGAATATGCGCTATGTGGTGCGCATGCCATTGATGAAGTGGGTGACCCTTTTCCTGAAAAGACTTACGAAGTTTGTAAGCAGGCAGATGCTGTCTTGTTTTCGGCAGTAGGCGACCCTAAATTCGATAACGACCCGACAGCCAAAGTACGTCCGGAACAAGGACTGCTGGCTATGCGAAAAAAACTGGGATTATTTGCAAATATCCGTCCGGTACAGACTTTCAAATGCTTGTTGCATAAATCTCCTTTGCGTGCAGAACTGGTTGAAGGGGCTGACTTTCTTTGTATCCGTGAGTTGACAGGAGGTATGTATTTCGGAGAAAAATATCAGGACAGTGAAAAAGCATACGATACAAATATGTATACACGTCCGGAAATAGAGCGTATTTTGAAGGTGGGATTTGAGTATGCCATGAAGCGTCGGAAACACTTAACGGTAGTTGATAAAGCAAACGTACTGGCATCTTCCCGTCTATGGCGTCAGATTGCGCAGGAAATGGCTCCTCAATATCCTGAGGTAACTACTGACTATATGTATGTGGATAATGCGGCGATGCGTATGATTCAGGAACCCACTTTCTTTGATGTAATGGTAACAGAAAATACATTCGGCGATATATTAACCGATGAAGGTTCTTGTATCAGCGGATCAATGGGGTTGCTTCCTTCTGCTTCTACAGGTGAAAGCACACCGGTTTTCGAGCCGATTCATGGTTCATGGCCCCAAGCCAAAGGCTTGAATATAGCCAATCCGTTGGCACAGATTCTTTCTGTAGCGATGCTGTTTGAATACTTTAACTGCAAAGAAGAAGGCGACTTGATTCGCCGTGCAGTAGACGCTTCGCTGGATGAATGTGTGCGGACACCGGAAATCCAGGTAGAGGGTGGAGCGAAATACGGAACGAAAGAAGTAGGTGCTTGGATTGTGAATTATATCCGCAAAGCTTAATGTGTTGACTGATTGATATCGGTTTGATAAAAAACAGATATATGAAAAGGAGGGGGTATGCGATTGGTTTTGCATACTCCCTCCTTATATATAGAAGAATCGGCATATTGGTTCATTCTCCATGGGTAGAGTAGATTCATTTATTCTTATTTTTTTTCAGCTCAGAAGCTATGCGCCGGTGTAATTCAGCTTCATCTTCTTTTCCGAAGCGCTCTAATGCGTCTGCAAACCATTCGTGAGCAGCTGCATGTTGTGGCTTTAAACTGGTAGCTTTGTCTAAATCAGCCAGAGCTCCCTCATTGTCTCCCATGTGCAGCCGCAATTTTCCCCGGTTATAAACCGCTTTAAATTCGTTCGGGCGAATTCGGACAGCCTTTTCCAGACATTCGCGTGCTTCCTCCATACGTCCGTCATCGAATAAGGTGACTCCTTTTCTCACCCAAGCATCTGTGTATTGAGGGTAAAGTTCAATAGCCTTGTCGTAATTAGCTATGGCTGCACGTACGTCATGAGCCTTTGTGATACACTCATTGCCCATCAGATAATATTCTTTCGCATACTTTTCCAGATTTTTTTGTTGCTCTCTCATTTGCTCCTTCAGTCTCAGGTTTTCTTCTTTTAGCTGGTTGATTATACTGAGTTTTTTGCGGATAAAGCGTTGGATAACCGGTTTTTCTATATCATACCGACTATGTATTGCTTTAAAAAAATGGGTGAGGAAGGTAGCAAAGTCGCCCTTGTTGAATGACTCTACTGAAGCGGCATACTGGATATCCGCCTGTGCCTGCTTCATGGCGCGTTCTATGGCCTGTTCGTTATTAAACCGGTGCGAGAACGATACAATTTCCGGCCGTACGAAAATATCAGCTCGTGTGATTTCTCGTTTAAGCTGGATTCCTTCCAGCGAGGTGCAGCGGCTGAGTGCCACATAGGTCTGTCCTCCTGCAAAGACTCCACCGCTGAAATCAATGATAGCCCGGCTAAACGTCAGTCCTTGACTTTTATGTACCGTGATAGCCCATGCCAGACGGATGGGGTATTGAATAAAGGTGCCTAACTCTTCTTCTTCTATTTTCTTTTCAGTTTCATTATAGCGGTATCTTACGTTACTCCAGCTTTCTTTATGTACATCAAATTCTTTGCCATCTTCTGTAACGACATACATGATACCATCGTCCGACATTCCGGAGATAGTGCCGATTGTTCCGTTTACCCATCGCTTTTCCTGATCATTTTTAATGAATATAACCTGCGCTCCGGGCTTTACAATGAGCTCCATGAGTGTGGGAAGACTGTTTTCAGGAAACTCTCCGTGAATTTCTCCTTGTAGTTTAACCGCTTTTCCGGGCAACTCCGCCAGTTTTTGTTCATTGATATGATCAACTGTATCGCGTCGGGTAGCAAGCGTGATATACATATCGTTTTCTCCTTTATGTATTGGTGCATTGCAGCGTGTGTTAAGCAGCTGTAGGTCTGCACTTCCGGCAGTATTGGTTCGGATGCGGTCAAGTACCCCTACAAACACTTTATCGGTTTGTCGGTATACTTTGGTCAATTCAATGGCTACCAGCTCCATTTCCTGAAAGACGCGTGCCGAGAAGAAATAGGGGTTAGGGTAAAAGCGGCTGATTATTTCCCGTTCATCAGCTTTTACCACAGGCTCCAGCTGAAAGATGTCGCCCACTAACAACACTTGTTTTCCGCCAAAAGGTTCGCGCATATTTCGTGAATAGATACGTAATACTTTATCAATGAAATCAATGATATCAGCCCGTACCATTGAGATTTCATCAATGATAACCAGTTCGATGTTTTGGATGAGTTTTCGGTGGTCGGATGAATACTTTAGCGTATCATGTAATTTTTTTCCTTGAAAATTCGGGTCATCGGGTAGTAAAGGATGAAAAGGGAGTTTGAAGAAACTGTGCAGTGTGCTTCCTCCGGCATTGATTGCTGCGATACCCGTTGGGGCTAAAACAACATATTTCTTTTTAGTTACCTTGCATACATGTTTCAGGAAGGTAGATTTTCCCGTTCCTGCTTTTCCTGTAAGAAAGACAGACTGGCGGGTATATTGTATCAGCCGTAAGGCATTTTGAAATTCCGGATTGTTAGTATCAATAGAAGTTTGCGACATATTGCAATAAAAAAAGACAACCACTTTTGGTTAAGTAGCTGTCTTTACTTTGGTGATCCGCCTGGGGCTCGAACCCAGGACCCCAACATTAAAAGTGTTGTGCTCTACCTGCTGAGCTAGCGAATCAAACCTGCGTTGCATTCATTTCCTGATTGCGAGTGCAAAGGTATGCGTTTTGGTTGAAACTACCAAATATTACAGCTACTTTTTTTGAATTATTTTTCTACTTTTTTGTTATTGTCCTGATTATCAGCTGTTATTTGTTCTGATAAAAAATCAAGATCTTTTCGTCGGATATACTTTTGGTAATATGAAAGCAGGAGCGTGGTGCAAGGAAGTGCGATAATCATTCCCAACATTCCCATCAGTGAGCCCCATATCGATAGGGAAAGCAAGATGATAGCAGGATTTAGTCCGGTAATTTTTCCCATAATTTTAGGCACCAGGAAAGCGTCTTGTATGAGCTGCACGATGCAGAATACCAATAACGCCGAGCCTAAAATCCACCAGAAATTATCTCCTGTATCGGCAGCTTTAAGTAATGCCAGCAGAATGGTAGGAACAAATCCGATGATTTGCAGATAGGGTACCATATTGAGCAGTCCGATGAAAAGGCCCAGTCCGATGGCAAGAGGAAAATCGATAATAAGGAAACCGATGCTGAATAAGATACCTACACAGAATGCCACTACCGCCTGTCCGCGAAAATACCGGTTCATACTGTCCTTTATGTCTGTGGTTAGTTTGATGGTTTTGTCTCGGTGCTTGGCAGGAAGCAGGGTTATCCACCCGCTGGCTATCTGTTCATAGTCGAGCAAGATAAAAAACAGGTAAAGCAGCATGATGAATACGGTAATCAGTGCCAGTACGATATTATACGATGTAGAAATCAGATTCCACATTTGCGGTACCAGTTTCTGGAAAGCAGTCATCACATTTTCTGCATTCAGGGTTTCCTTCAGCCAAATAGGGTCGATGTTTTCACGTAGAAACTGAGTGATGGTTTTGGGGATAGAAGCTCCTCCGTTTCCTTCGATGAAATAGACTTCAATCAAGTGCTTTAGCCGGACACATTCTTCGATCATGGGTGGAATAAAAAAGCAGCCTGCCCCTGCTATTACAATCAGCAGGGTAAGCATAACTGCTACGATAGAAACCACTCGGTTTTTCATACGCAGTTTGTGCTGGTAGAAAGTAACCATAGGGTAAGTAAGATAGGCTACCAGCCAAGCCATGAAAAAAGGCAATAGCACTCCGCTGAGACGTTTCAGCAAATAAAGTATGGCTATAACGACTGCTCCGCTTAGCACCCCTCGGATGAAGCTGTCGAACGTGATTTTTTTCTGATTAAGCATTTTGGGTGTTTTTTTGTTCTTCTGCTCTTGCTTTTTGATAACAGCAGCGGCAAAGAGGTTCGTATTCTTCTTTTTCGCCAAGAAGCACCCGGCGTTCATTGGCTACAGTGCGGTGTGATACATAGGCCAGGTTCCCGCATTTTACGCAGATGGCGTGTACTTTGGTCACTTCATCTGCTACGGCGCAGAGAGCCGGAATGGGACCGAAGGGAAGTCCTTTGAAGTCCATGTCAAGTCCGGCTATGACAACGCGTACTCCCCGGTTGGCAAGTTCATTGCAGACCTCCACCAAACCTTCGTCGAAAAACTGGGCTTCATCAATGCCTACCACATCGATTTCCGAGGCAAGCAGCAGGATGCTGGCAGAACTGCTGACAGGTGTAGATGAGATGGAGCGCTGGTCGTGAGAAACTACCTTTTCATCGGAGTAACGGGTATCAATGGCTGGTTTGAATATCTCTACCCGTTGGCGTGCAAAGGTGGCGCGTTTTAACCTGCGTATCAGTTCCTCTGTTTTTCCGGAAAACATAGAGCCGCAGATTACTTCTATTCGTCCTTTCCTACAGGTTTCATCTCGATGAGCTTCTGAAAATAGCACCATATGACTTTGTTTTAAGTTTTTAAGTTATTGAGTTTTTGAATTCTTAAGTATAGAGCTAAGAAAAAAAGATAACGTATCTCTTGAAAGCCTGAACAAAATCTGAACAGGCTCTTAATCGATTGAATTACAAATGTACGATGTTGTTTTTGAATGAGCGAATGATTTTAGTTTTTTCTTTTCTCATCGCCGGATGGAGCATGGAAACCTGCATGGTGGCAGTTCGCTCATACCTCCGACTCACAAACAAGTGTTAAATATTAACCAAACAGCGACGGTGGATGCAAAAACTTTCTATCTTTGTTCAAATAAGAAAGAATGTAATATGGGAAAACTCTACGTTGTGCCTACTCCGGTGGGTAATTTGGAGGATATGACGTTCCGGGCAATCCGGGTTTTAAAGGAAGCCGATTTGATATTGGCAGAAGATACGCGTACCTCGGGTATATTGCTGAAGCATTTTGAAATTAAGAATGCCATGCAGTCTCATCATAAGTTTAATGAGCATAAAACGGTGGAAAGTATTGTGGCGCGTATTCAGGCGGGCGAAACGGTTGCCTTGATTTCCGATGCCGGTACGCCGGGTATTTCTGATCCGGGTTTTCTGGTGGTGCGTGAATGTGTCAAGAACGGTATCGAAGTGCAGTGTCTGCCGGGGGCTACGGCTTTCGTTCCGGCATTGGTCTCTTCCGGTTTACCCGATGAGCGTTTCTGCTTTGAAGGTTTTCTCCCGCAGAAAAAAGGACGTATGACGAGGCTGAATGCCTTGAAAGAAGAAAAGCGTACGATGATTTTTTATGAATCGCCTTACCGGTTAGTGAAGACGCTGACCCAGTTTGCAGAAGTGTTTGGCACAGATCGTCCGGTTTCGGTGTGCCGTGAAATCTCAAAGATTCATGAGGAAAGCGTGCGCGGCACTTTGGCTGAAGTGATTGCTCACTTTACGGCTACTGAACCACGAGGAGAAATCGTAATCGTGTTAGGAGGAGGGGAGTAGTGCGGAAAAACGGGAAATGGATGCCTTATGTTTTGCATATCACCCTCCATAGACCAGCCAAACTCAAAGCTGATAAACTCAAAACTGATAAACTCAAAAACTAATAAACTCAAAACTAATAAAAACTAATTGCGTATGAAAAAAGTAGTGTTATCTGCATTATGTGCAGCCGCTTTATTGGCTTCATGTACGAATACGGGAAATAACCTGTCTCTTATACACATCTGACGCTGCCGACGATCTTACGCGTGTAGATC
>ERZ1027042.509-NODE-509-length-14157-cov-4.057297_pt1 | contig 14157 bp, 11 predicted proteins | sample MGYA00519435_ERZ1027042 | MGnify/ENA primary metagenome ERZ1027042 (study PRJEB26926, sample SAMN06164586) | human gut metagenome | biome: ENVO:00009003; feature: ENVO:2100002; material: ENVO:00002003 | host: Homo sapiens | place: USA | collected 2012 ...
GAGATCTAGTACGGTCTCGTGGGCTCGGAGATGTGTATAAGAGACAGCTTTTTCCGCCGGATGCAGAAAAACAGGAGCGACCAAGAGAAAATCGTAAGTTCCGTCAAGCCCGGCAAAAAGGGCCGCTGCACAGCATCCCGTACAGCGGCCCTTTTTGTTCTCCGTTATTTTCATTCATTCTCAACATGTCTTGTTTTCATCTTCTGTCTGCTCATGTTCCCCTCTTGCCGCCCGCATCAGCCCGGCAAACAAAAAACCCAAATTGACCCCCAGAATAAAACCCACGATGCCTGCCGCCAATACCATTGCGCCTCCTCCTTTCTTCTACCATATTTTACCATGTATCATTTGTCGGATGCAATCGCAGCCTGTCGCAAAAGGCAAGATCACTGCCCAACGTGAAGCTTTTTTGCGCCGGAGCGTTGCAAGACTCTGCCGCATCTGCTATACTTTTGACAACACTTATATAAAGGAGGTGCTCTTTATGTCTGTTATGGATACTCTTGTCAGCCGCCGCACCTACCGCCGCTTTGCACAGAAAGCTGTTCCGCAGGATGTGGTGGATGATATCGTCGAGGCCGTCCGCCTGTCCTCCTGCGGAGCCAACCGTCAGGCTGTGCGTCTGGTGGTGGTGAACAAGCCCGAGGCGGTGGCAAAGGTGCAGCCGCTGGTCAAGTGGGCTGCCTATCTGCCGCCGGAGCAGGGCACGCCCAAAGCCGACGAGCTGCCCACCCTGTATGTGGCCGTGGTGCAGGACACTTCCATCCCCGGCGACCTTGCCACCGATACCGGCATCGCCCTTGCCAACATGACCCTTGCCGCATGGGACAAAGGCGTGGGCAGCTGCATTATGGGCGCGATCAACAAGCCTGCCCTCACCGAACTGCTGGGCATTGAAGAACCGCAGAAGCTGGCATTCATGGTGGCGTTCGGCTACCCGGCCCACAAGGCTCACATTGTGCCGCTGACGGCTGAGACCGGCGTAAAATATTATCTGGACGAGAACCGGGATTACTGCGTGCCAAAGCGGAGCAAAGAAGAGATCGCAAAATATCTATAATTTGTATATATACATTTCTTCAACTCATTTTTTGTATAATTGTTTTCAATTCGGTTTCAAATGATGAGATTTTTTGCACAAGTATTGACTTTTCAATTTGTACAATCTATACTAAATTCGTTCGCCAGATGTTCGATGAATCGCATCGTTCTGGCGTACCGCAAAAACATACAGTACATTTGAGGAGTGTTTGAATATGAAAAAGATCTCTCGTCGCAGCTTTCTGGCAGCTGCCGGTCTGTCCGTTGCCGCTCTGGCTCTGACCGCCTGCGGTGGTTCTTCCTCTTCCACCAGCACCGCTTCTTCCACTGCTTCCTCTGCAGCTTCTGAGGCTGGCTCCGAGGCTGCCAGCAAGATCACAAAGGTCGCTCTGACCTGCGATACCGGCACGATCGATGATGAGAGCTTCAACCAGGCATGCTGGACTGCTGTTTCCGGCTACATGGGCGATGACTGCCAGTACTACATTCCCGAGGCTGACGCTTCCGATGAGGACCGCGAGACCATGATCCGTCAGGCTGTCAACGACGGCGCTGATGTGATCGTCTGTGTCGGCTACCTGTACGGCGCTTCTCTGGCATGGGCTGCTGACCAGTATCCCGATGTCAAGTTCATCGCCATCGATGTGACTCAGGGCGATATCGGCACCGACGCTATCCCTGCTAACTGCTACTGCATCACCTTCAAGGAGGAGCAGGCAGGCTATCTGGCAGGCTACGCCATCGCAAAGGACGGCAAGACCAAGCTGGGCTTCCTGGGCGGCATGGCTGTTCCCGCTGTTATCCGTTACGGCTACGGCTATGTTCAGGGCGCTGATGCTGCTGCTCAGGAGCTGGGCACCAACATCGACATCAACTACTTCTACGGCGGCCAGTTCTACGGCGATGCAAACATCACCTCCCGTATGGAGGGCTGGTACTCCAACGGCACTCAGGTCGTCTTTGCCTGCGGCGGCGGCATCTACACCTCCGCTGTTGAGGCTGCTCTGAAGAACAATGGCTACGTCATCGGCGTTGACGTTGACCAGAACTACATCGGTGTCAACGGCGTGGCTGACGGCTCCTTCGCTTACAACCCCTTCATCACCTCTGCAATGAAGGGCCTGACCGAGGCTGTCAACACCGCTCTGTCCGACATCGAGGCAGGCGATTGGAGCGACATCGCTGCTTCCAACGGCAACTTCGGTCTGGAGGACGGCGACTACATCGGCCTGCCCACCGATGCTGACAGCTGGAACTTCGAGACCTTCACCATCGACGAGTACGAGGCTCTGAAGAGCAAGATCAAGAGCGGCGAGATCACTGTTGATAACAGCTCCGACGACGCTACCAAGCCCACCGTCAGCGAGTTCACCACCGTCAACTACATCCAGTAAGCTGTTGTCCGGCAGGCCTGCCTGCGGACGATCGATAGTTCTTTTCAAAGCGGGGCATCCTGTAACGGGGTGTCCCGCTTTTTTCTGTCTTCTATTGGCGTAATGCGGGAAAAATGCAGCGTACTCTTCGTGAAAAGAGTACAAAAGTAATACTATTGTCTGTGCTTTCTGCCAAAAAGCAAAAAAGACATGTGCAAATTGCCGCAAATCAGGTATAATGGAACTTAAAGAAGTATCGGTGTCGAAACGACACGAAAGGAGAGTGAGCAGATTGGCAGAGGATTTTGTGATCGAAATGCTCCACATTACCAAGGAGTTCCCTGGAATCAAGGCAAACGACGATATCACCCTGCAGCTGCGCAAAGGCGAGGTACATGCCCTGCTGGGCGAGAACGGCGCCGGCAAAAGTACACTGATGAGCGTGCTGTTTGGCCTGTACCAGCCGGAAGCTGGTCAGATCCGCAAAAACGGCAAGGAGGTTGTCATCCGCAACCCCAATGATGCAAACGCACTGGGCATCGGCATGGTGCACCAGCACTTCAAGCTGGTGGAATGCTTCAGCGTGCTGGACAACATCATTCTGGGGGTGGAACCCAACAAGATGGGCTTTTTGCAGAAGGCCGAGGCACGCAAAAAGGTGATGGCCCTGAGCGAAAAGTACGGCCTGCGCGTGGACCCGGATGCACTGATCAGCGATATCTCTGTTGGTATGCAGCAGCGCGTTGAGATCCTGAAGATGCTGTACCGCGACAACGAGATCCTGATCTTCGACGAGCCTACCGCAGTGCTGACCCCGCAGGAGATCGACGAACTGATGGAGATCATGCGCGGGTTCAAGAAGGAAGGCAAGTCCATCCTGTTCATTACCCACAAGCTCAACGAGATCATGGCGGTGGCAGACCGCTGCACTGTTCTGCGCAAGGGCAAGTATATGGGCACCGTGGACATCAAGGACACCACCAAGGAAGAGCTTTCCCGCATGATGGTCGGCCGCGATGTCCAGCTTCAGGTCGATAAAAAGCCCGCCCACCCGGGTGAGGTCGTGCTGGACGTGGAGGGCGTCACCATCCACAACGACCAGCGCAAGAAGGACTCCGTCAAGGACGTCACCTTTCAGGTCCACGGCGGCGAGATCGTCTGTCTGGCGGGCATCGAGGGCAACGGTCAGACCGAGTTCGTCTACGGCCTGACCGGTCTGGAAAAGATCAGCAGCGGCAAGATCACACTGGACGGCAAGGACATCACCAACGAGTCCATCCGTCAGCGCTCCAAGGACGGCATGAGCCATATCCCGGAGGACCGCCACAAGCACGGCCTTGTGCTGGACTACAGTCTGGAAAACAACATGGTGCTGCAGCGCTACTGGCAGCCGGAGTTCCAGAAGGGCGGCTTTATCCGCAGCGATAAGGTGCGCGAATATTCCGATAAGCTCATTGCCCAGTACGATGTGCGCAGCGGTCAGGGCAGCCTGACCACCGTGCGCAGCATGTCCGGCGGCAACCAGCAGAAGGCCATCATTGCCCGCGAGATCGATAAGGACCCGAAGCTCTTGGTGGCAGTCCAGCCAACCCGCGGTCTGGACGTTGGTGCAATTGAATACATCCACCGTCAGATCGTGGCCGAGCGCGATAAGGGTACGGCCGTGCTGCTGGTCAGTCTGGAGCTGGACGAGGTGATGAACCTGTCCGACCGCATCCTTGTGATGTACGAGGGCGAGGTCGTGGGCGAATTTGACCCCAAGACCACCACCGTGCAGGAGCTGGGCCTGTATATGGCAGGCGCACGCAAGCAGGGAAAGGAGAGCAAATAACACATGAACAAGAAAAAACTTTCCCACAGCAGTCTGAACAGCTCCATCACCAGTGTGCTGGCTGCTCTGCTGTGCATCCTGATCGGCCTTGTGGTCGGTTTTCTGGTGCTGCTGGCCATCAACCCGGCCCACGCATGGGGCGACGGCTTTGTGCGCATCCTGAAGGGCGGCTTCCATGACGCGCCCTACGGTGTCGGCAAGGAGCTGGCAAATGCGGCTCCCCTCATTATGACCGGTCTGTCTGTGGCCTTTGCCTTCAAGACCGGCCTGTTCAACATCGGTGCGGCGGGTCAGTATACGCTGGGCGCTTACGGCGCTCTGTACTGCGCCATCATGCTCAAGCTGCCGTGGTTCGTCTGTCTGATCGCAGCCACCATTCTGGGCGGCATCTGGGGTGCGATCCCCGGCTTCTTCAAGGCCTACTTCAACATCAACGAAGTCATTACCTCCATCATGTTCAACTGGATCGGCCTGTATCTGGTCAATGAGCTCATTTACCAGAACGGCACCGGCCCCATGTACGATGTGCGCAATACCCGTACCATCAACATCAGCAAGAACGCCGATTACGCTCAGTCCATCATCCCGGATTTCGGCCTGAACAAGCTGTTCCAGACCAACAGCACCACCATCGCCATCTTCCTGGCGGCAGCAGTGGCAGTTCTGATCTGGGTGGTGCTGAACAAGACCACCTTCGGCTACGAGCTCAAGGCTGTGGGCCTGAACAAGAGCGCTGCCCGCTACGCCGGCATCAACGAGAAGAAGAACATCATCCTCTCCATGGCCATTGCCGGTGCGCTGGCCGGTTTTGGTGCGGGCCTGTACTATCTGTCCAATGTGTCCCAGTGGAACCCGCTGAACTCCACCAGCCTGCCGACAATGGGCTTCAACGGCATTTCCGTTGCACTGCTGGCAAGCTCCAACCCCATTGGCACCATTTTCTCGGCAATCTTCATTTCCCATATTTCGGTGGGCGGCTCCTTCCTTTCCACCAAGTATTACCCCACTGAGATCTCGGACCTGATCAGCGGTATCATCATCTACCTGTGTGCATTCTCCATGCTGTTCCGCGGCAAGATCCACGCACTGCTGTTCAAGAATGCCGATAAAACCAATGTGAACGCAGAGCCTGCTGCTCCTGCAAAACCTGCAACCGAAAAGGAGGGCAAGTGATATGCTGCTTCTGATCAAATATACGCTGCTGTATGGCATCGTTCTGATGCTGGTGGCACTGGGCGGTATGTTCAGTGAGCACTCCGGCATCATCAACATTGCACTGGAAGGCATTATGGTCATTGGCGGTGTGGCGGGTGTTCTCACCCTGACCATGCTGCCTGCCGAAATGCCGGTCTTCCTCGTGGTACTGATCTCTGTTCTGGTGGCGGCACTGGCCGGTATGGTGTACAGTCTGCTGCTGGCCTTTGCCTCCATCAACCTGAAGGCGGATCAGACCATTGGCGGCACAGCCCTGAACCTGCTGGCTACTGCTATTGCGGTGGTCATTGCCAAGTATTTCAGCGAGAGCGGCAGTGCAAAGCTGAACTACGCCAACAAGCCCTTCCTGTTCAGCATCGGCGGGCTGGAACTGAGCATTTTTGTGCCGCTGGGCATCATTCTGCTGATCATCAGCTATGTGGTGCTGTACAAGACCCGCTTTGGCCTGCGCCTGCGTGCCTGCGGCGAGCATCCGCAGGCAGCGGACTCTGTGGGCATCAATGTCTACAAGATGCGTTATGCCGGTGTTGTCATTTCCGGTGCACTGGGTGCGATCGGCGGCATGGCCTACATCGTGCCCCCGGTGCAGACCTGGAACTTTGAGGTGGGCGTGGCCGGCGCAGGCTTCCTTGCCATGGCTGTTATGATCTTTGGCCAGTGGAAGCCCTTCAACATCTTTGGCGCAGCCATGTTCTTTGCTGTGTTCAAGAGTCTGGCAAACATTGCAGACTCCACCTTCCTGGCACAGCTGCACTGGTCCAGCAACATCTACAACATGATGCCGTTCGTGGCGTCCATGATCATTCTGGCGTTTACCTCCAAGAACAGCATGGCACCCAAGGCAGAGGGCATCCCCTACGACAAGGGATCCCGCTAAAACGACGATTTGTGTTCCCCAAAAAAGGGCGCAGCTGCTTTTTCGGACGGCTGCGCCCTTTTTGACTTAAAATTGGGCAAAGTTTACAGAATAATACTTGCTTTTGTTTGGAATTTTGCTATACTATATCTTATAATGTCGTACTATTGAAAAAACGAGGAGCGTGATACGATGCGCGTTTATGATCTGATCGCAAAAAAGCGTGATGGCGGTACGCACAGCCGTGAGGAGCTGGAGCAGATCGTCAATGGCTATGTCAGCGGAGAAGTGACTGATTACCAGATGGCTGCATGGATGATGGCTGTCTATCTGCGCGGCATGACCGATGAGGAGACCGCAGAGCTGACCGATGTGATGGCTCACAGCGGTGTGATGGTGGATCTTTCGCCCATTCCGGGCATCAAGGTGGACAAGCACTCCACCGGCGGCGTAGGTGACAAGACCACGCTGGTCATTGCCCCCATCGTGGCGGCCTGCGGCGTGAAGATCGCCAAGATGAGCGGCCGGGGCCTTGGCCATACCGGCGGCACCATCGATAAGATGGAGAGCGTGCCCGGCACCAGAACCGCCCTCTCACAGGAGGAGTTCTTTGCGCAGGTGAACAGGATCGGCCTGTCGGTCATTGGCCAGAGCGAGGGCATTGCCATTGCCGACAAAAAGATGTACGCCCTGCGGGATGTGACCGCGACCGTCAGCTGCATCCCACTCATCGCATCCAGCATTATGTCCAAGAAACTGGCTTCCGGCTCGGATGCCATCCTGCTGGATGTGACCACCGGCACCGGAGCTTTTATGAAAACGGTAGACCAGAGCATTGAGCTGGCCAAGCTGATGGTATCCATTGGCACCCATCACGGCCGCCGGGTGGCTGCCATGATCACCGATATGGACACCCCGCTGGGCCACAATATCGGCAACAGCCTTGAGGTCATGGAGAGTATGGACGTGCTCAAGGGCAAGGGCCCTGCCGACCTGACCGAGGTCTGCCTGCAGCTGGCGGCGAACATGCTGGTGCTGGCCGATAAGGGCACTCCTGCCGAGTGCCGCGCCATGGCCGAGGCGGTGATTGCCGATGGGTCTGCCTTTGCTAAGTGCAAGGAGATGTTTGCGGCGCAGGGCGGCGATACCCGCGTGCTGGACGATTACAGCCTGTTTGAGCAGCCCGCGGCAAGCTTTGAGCTGCTGGCAGAGCAGGACGGTTACATTGTGGCGAACGATGCCGAGAAGATTGGCTCTGCCAGCGTGCTGCTGGGTGCGGGCCGACAGAAAAAGGGCGACCCGCTGGATTTTGCCGCCGGCATCACCCTGCATAAAAAGCGCGGCGACTACGTAAAGAAGGGCGAGAGTCTGGCTACCTTCTACGGCGCAGCCGATAAGTTTGAAGCTGCCGCCGCCGAGTACCGCAGCGGCCTTGGATACGGCCCTGAGAAGCCGGAGGAAGCCCCGCTGGTGTATGCCCTTGTAACGAAAGACGGCGTGGAGCGCTATTAAATGAAATAAAAGCTTCCGGGACGGTTTCTCCCGGGGCTTTTTTGCGTCATTTGGCAGGTTTTTGTTGCATAATGTGGAAAACAGTGGAACTTTGGCAGGAGATATGGTATACTATGATGGATTTGTGCTGTCCCGGCAGAAGGGACGCGGAAAGAGAAAGGACTTGTTATGAAGATCATTCTGGTGGGCGGCGGCAAGGTTGGTACTGCGCTGGCGCGGCAGCTCAGTGAGGAAGACCATAATGTGACCATTGTGGATACCAACAAAGCGCGTGTAGAGCACCTGACTGAAAGCTACGATGTGCTGGGCATCGTGGGCAACGGTTCCTCGATCACCACGCTGGCAGAGGCCGGCATTGAAGACGCGGATGTGTTCATTGCCGTGACCGGTTCGGATGAGCTAAACCTGCTGTGCTGCATGTTTGCCAAAAAGGCGGGCCACTGTCATGCAATTGCCCGTGTGCGCAACCCGTCCTACAGCCATGAGCTGGACTTTATCAAAAAGCAGATCGGCATTTCGGCCATCATCAATCCGGAAATGGCTGCAGCAAAGGAAATCTCCCATCTGCTGCGCTTCCCGGGTGCAAGCAAGATCGACACCTTTGCAGACGGCCGTGTGCGGCTGATCAAGTTTGCACTCACTGCAGAGCAGGGGCTGGATGGCGTGGCCATCCGCGAGATCCCCACCCGCCTGAAGAGCGATATTCTGGTGTGTGCTGTGGAGCGCAGCGGCGGCGTCATCATCCCGAACGGTAACTTTGTACTGCAGAACGGCGATCAGGTCACCTTCCTTGCAACACAGGAAAAGGCCCACGAGTTCTTCCAGCGCATCCACCTGCCGGTGCGCCCGGTGCGCAATGCCTTCATCGTGGGCGGCGGTGCCATCGCCTTCTATCTGAGCCAGGAGCTGCTGGAAAACCATGTGCGTGTGCGCATCGTGGAGCGCGACCCTGCCCGCTGCATGGAGCTGGCCGAGCAGCTGCCCGGCGCACAGATCCTGAACGAGGACGGCTCCAACCGCGAATTCCTGCTCTCGGAGGGCATGGAGTCCACCGAGGCTTTTGTGGCCCTGACCAACATCGACGAGGAGAATGTGCTGCTGACCCTGTTTGCCAAAAAGCACTCCAAGGGCAAGCTGGTCACCAAAGTCAACCGTCTGGAATTTGATGATATTCTGGCCGGTCTGGATCTGGGCAGCGTGGTCTACCCCAAGTACATGACCTGCGATTACATCGTGCAGTATGTGCGTGCACTGCAGAACGAAGCGGGCAGCAACATCAAGACGCTGTACCGCATTCTGGACGACCGCGTGGAAGCGCTGGAATTTACCGTCCACGAGAAGAGCGCTGCCACCGGTGTCCCCCTGAGCCAGCTGCACCTGAAAAAGAATCTGCTGCTGTGCTGCATCACCCGCGGCCATCAGATCCTGATCCCGCGCGGCGGCGACCAGATCCAGGTGGGCGACAACGTGATCGTGGTCACGCTGGAGCATGGTCTGCATGACCTGCGCGATATTCTGGACAAGGGCGCAGAGGGTTGACGGAGGCAGACTATGAATTATGCGATCGTTTTCCGTCTGCTGGGCTATGTCATGCTGATCGAGGGTGCGCTGCTGCTGCTGCCCGCAGCGGCCAGCTGGATCTACGGCGAATGGTTCGTGCTGGGCGTGTTTCTGATCACGGCGGCAGTCAGCGCCGCCATCGGCTACGCCCTGCGCGGCATCAAGCCTAAAAGCAAGATGTTCTATATGCGGGAGGGCTTTGCTGCTACCTCGCTGAGCTGGATCGTCATTTCCATCGTGGGCGCCGTTCCGTTTGTGGTGGCGGGCTGCATCCCGAACCCGGTGGACGCCCTGTTTGAGACGGTGTCCGGCTTTACCACCACCGGTGCCAGCATCCTGCCCGGGGTAGAGGATCTGCCCAAGGGCATCCTGTTCTGGCGCAGCTTCACCCACTGGATCGGCGGCATGGGCGTTCTGGTCTTTCTGCTCTCGCTGCTGCCCCTGACCGGCGGCTCTCACGTCAACCTGATGAAAGCGGAAAGCCCCGGCCCGCAGGTGGACAAGCTGGTGCCGAAGGTGCAGTCCACGGCAAAGATCCTGTACGGCATCTATTTTGCACTGACGGTAGTGGAGTTCTGCTTCCTGCTGGCAGGCGGCATGAATGTATTCGACTCGATGCTCACGGCCTTCGGCACGGCGGGCACCGGCGGCTTCGGCTTCAAGAACGACAGCTTTACCAGCTTTTCTCCCTACATCCAGTGGGTCGTAACCATCTTCATGATCCTGTTTGGTGTCAACTTCAATGCCTACTTCCTGCTGCTGCTGCGCAAATTCAACCGCGCCATCAGCGAGGAAGTGCGCGGCTACTTCGCCATTATTCTGGTGGCAATTGGCATTATCACGGCCAATATCTACAGCCTTTATAACAGCTTTGGCGAAGCGGTGCGTCAGGCAGCCTTTCAGGTGGGCTCCATCATCACGACCACTGGCTTTTCCAGCTGTGACTTTGACCTGTGGCCCACCCTCTCCAAAGAAATTCTGGTGGTGCTCATGTTCATTGGTGCCTGCGCAGGCAGCACCGGCGGCGGCATCAAGGTGAGCCGCCTCCTCATTCTGGGCAAGACCTTGGGCAAGGAGCTCAAGCAGGCACTGCACCCGCAGGTGGTGGCCCCCGTCCGCATGGACGGCAAGCTGCTCAACCACGAGACCATCCGCACCACCAATGTGTTTATGGGCGCGTATTTCTTCATCTTCGTGGTATCCTTCCTGCTCATCAGTCTGGATGGCTTTGATATGGTGACGAACTTCACAGCCATTGCAGCTACTTTGAACAACATCGGCCCGGGCCTTGCGCAGGTAGGCCCCATGATGAACTTTGGAAGCTTTACGAACCCCGCAAAGCTGGTGATGATCTTCGACATGCTGGCCGGCCGTCTGGAGATCTTCCCGATGCTGGTGCTGTTCCTGCCGGATACATGGCGCAGATTCTAAAAAGCAATTATAAAAAGCCATCTGTGATCTTCCGCTCGTATTGAGCATTTGGAAAGATACAGATGGCTTTTTTGCGCGTAACGGTAAGCTGCACAAACCCTTCCCTTTTCGGGGAAGGCGGATCTGTGAAGCAAAGACGGAGAAGTTTTTATACTTCCACTTTTTCCTGTGCCCGGTACTGCAGGGCTTCCAGCACACAATCCTCATCCAGCAGCTGTTTGCCTGCCAGATCGGCCACCGTGCGGGCCACCCGCAGGATGCGGTCATGGGCGCGGGCGGAAAGGCCCAAAGCGTCGTAGGAGGCGCGCAGCAGCCGCTCGGCGGCGGGGGTCATGCGGCAGACGCGCCGCACCTGCCCGGCGGTGAGCTGGGCGTTGCAGAGCACACCCTCAAAACCTGGGGCGGCATAGCGCTTTGCCTGAATGGCCCGGGCGGTAAGCACCTGTTTGCGCAGATCGGCGCTGCTCTCGGAAGGGACGACGGCGTGCAGCTCGTCAAAGGCGATGGGGTCCATCTCCACGCACAGGTCGATGCGGTCCAGCAGCGGGCCGGACACCCGGCTGCGGTACTGCCGCACAGCACTGGGCGAACAGGTGCACTGCCGGGTGGGATGACCGTAGTAGCCGCATTTGCAGGGGTTCATGGCTGCCACCAGCTGGAAGCGGCTGGGATAGGTGGCACTGCCTGCCGCGCGGCTCACGGTGATCTGGCCGTCCTCCAGCGGCTGGCGCAGCACTTCCAGACTCTCGCGGGAGAACTCTGGCAATTCGTCTAAAAACAGCACACCGCAGTTGGCAAGGCTGCACTCGCCGGGCCGGAACTGTGCGCCGCCGCCAGCCAGAGCCGCGGCACTGGCCGAGTGGTGCGGACTGCGGAAAGGCCGTGCAGAGATCAGGCCCCGGCCCTGCGGCAGCTGCCCTGCAATGGAATAAATTTTAGTGGTCTCCACGGCTTCCTCGCGGGTGAGCGGCGGCAGGATGCCGGGCAGACGCTTTGCCAGCATGGATTTGCCGGTGCCGGGTGCGCCAATGAGCAAAACATTGTGTCCGCCTGCGGCAGCAATGACCATAGCCCGCCGCGCCAGCGACTGGCCCATCACGTCCGAAAAATCCGGCACCTGTGCCCATGCGTCTGCAGGGTCAAAGGGAACAACAGCCGCCGGGGCAAGCGGGGAGATGCCGCGCAGGGCATCTACAACTTCGCGTGCCGTGTGGGCGGGGTAGACGGCCATGCTGTCGGCACAGGCCTCGGCTGCTTCGGCGGCATTCTCGGCAGGTACATACAGGGCGTGGATGCCATTTTCTGCTGCAGCCAGCGCCATGGGCAGCACGCCGGAAACCGGCCGCAGGGTGCCGTCCAGTGCCAGTTCGCCCAGAAATGCCGCGTCAGCAGGCACATCCTCCAGCTGGCCGCTGGCAGTGAGCACTGCCAGCAGAAGCGGCAGGTCGTACACCGGGCCGGTCTTGCGCACATCCGCCGGGGCAAGATTGGTGGTAATGCGCCGGTCCGGGAACTTGAAGCCCAGATTTTTGATGGCGGCGCGCACACGGTCGGCGCTTTCACGCACAGCGGAATCCGGCAGGCCCACGATGGAAAAGGCGGGCAGACCGCCGGAAATGTCGGCCTCCACTGCCACGGCAAAGCCGCTCAGGCCGTTCAGACCAAAGCTTCTGGTAACAGAATACATGTTGTTCTCCCTTATCCCAGCGGATGATATGACGGAAAAGAATTGGCAAAAGTGGAAAATATTGGATGATTATGTCATACTTCGACACAAAAATACTTCTGAATTCATTATAGTAAAGGGCAGGAAAGATGTCAATGCGATAGAGAGGAGAGAGTTTTCCATGATGAGCAAAGAATACTGCCGCTATATCCGTACATATTCAGAACTGGAAGGGCTGCAGCATGCCCACACCCTTGTATATTGCGGTGCCGCCGCTGCGCAGGGCGTTGTAATGGAGCTGCGGCAGGAGCAGGATGGCCGGGTGCGCCGCAGCGCGGTGCTGCTGCAGGACAGTTTTGCCCGGGCAATGCAGCTGCTGCGCTACCTGTGTGAAAACAGCGTCGGTTTGGAGCAGTGGCTGGACGTTCTGGACGATGCAGGCCAGAGTTATGAACTGCTGGAAAATGCAGGCGAGGCCGGGATGGTTCCCGACTTTACCGGGAAAAACTTGGAATTTTGTGCCATATGCCGGTTTTGAACTGCAAATCTTGTTGCAGATTACGCAATTGACACATGAACGCGGAGAGTTTATATTATAAGTAGGTTTAACCAAACCTGTTCTTTTTTGCGGAAAAATTTACAAAAGGTAAGGTGTGCAAGATGTATTTGGATGAATATAAGCGCTGGATGGCTGCAGAGCTGGAAGACGCTGATCTGAAGCCGGAGCTGGCCAAGATCGAGGGAAATGATGACGAGATCAAGGACCGCTTTGCTGTGGCTTTGAAGTTTGGCACCGCTGGTCTGCGCGGCGTTCTGGGCGCTGGCACCAACCGTATGAATATCTATGTTGTGCGTCAGGCCACGCAGGGTCTGGCAAACTGGGTCAAGACTCAGGGTGGCAGCCAGACTGTGGCTATCAGCTACGACAGCCGCCTGAAGAGCGATATCTTTGCCAAGACCGCTGCAGGCGTTCTGGCGGCAAACGGTATCAAGGTGCGCATTTACGATGCTCTGATGCCTGTGCCTGCACTGAGCTTTGCTACCCGTTACTACCAGTGCAATGCTGGTATCATGGTCACGGCTTCTCACAACCCGGCCAAGTACAACGGCTACAAGGCCTACGGCCCGGATGGCTGCCAGATGACCGATGATGCTGCCGCCATCGTGTACGATGAGATCCAGAAGACGGATGTGCTGACCGGTGCAAAGTACATCTCCTTTGCCGAGGGCGTGGAGCAGGGCCTGATCCGCTTTGTGGGCGACGACTGCAAGAAGGCACTGTATGATGCCATTGAGGCCCGTCAGGTGCGCCCGGGCCTGTGCAAGACTGCCGGCCTGAAGCTGGTGTACAGCCCGCTGAATGGTTCCGGTCTGGTGCCTGTCACTCATGTGCTGAACGATATGGGCATCACCGATATCACCATCGTGCCCGAGCAGGAGTACCCCAACGGCTACTTTACCACCTGCTCCTACCCGAACCCCGAAATTTTCGAGGCTCTGAAGCTGGGTCTGGAGCTGGCAACCAAGACTGGTGCCGATCTGATGCTGGCCACCGACCCCGATGCCGACCGCGTGGGCATTGCCATGAAGTGCCCGGATGGCAGCTATGAGCTGGTATCCGGCAACGAGATGGGCGCTCTGCTGCTGGATTACATCTGCGCAGGCCGCATCG
>ERZ1027042.512-NODE-512-length-14125-cov-7.682516_pt1 | contig 14125 bp, 7 predicted proteins | sample MGYA00519435_ERZ1027042 | MGnify/ENA primary metagenome ERZ1027042 (study PRJEB26926, sample SAMN06164586) | human gut metagenome | biome: ENVO:00009003; feature: ENVO:2100002; material: ENVO:00002003 | host: Homo sapiens | place: USA | collected 2012 ...
GAGATCTAGTACGGTCTCGTGGGCTCGGAGATGTGTATAAGAGACAGGAGCAAGAAGCGCAAGGCAAAGTCGCTCATTGACCCCGAACCAAGTGAAATAGCCATTACTTCGTTGGATGAAAAGCTGGTGGAAAATGCCATCAAATATGTGGAGGCGAACATCGGTCGGTGTGACTTGTCCGTAGAAGAGTTGAGTCGGGGGTTGGGTATGAGCCGGGTACATCTTTACAAGAAACTCTTGCAGATAACCGGTAAGACACCTATTGAATTTATCCGTGTCATCCGTCTGAAAAGAGCGGCGCAGATGCTGCGCGAGAGTCAGCAAAATGTATCGGAGATAGCGTATCAGTTGGGCTTTAACAACCCCAAGTATTTCAGCAAATATTTCAAGGATGAATTCGGTGTTTTGCCCTCTGTTTATCAGGAAAGAGAGGGTAGATAACAAAAGATACCCCTTACGGAAACATATTGTCTTTTAGGGTAATCAAAAGCGCCCTTTTGTTTCAACATCGGGAGGACTCGTTTTTGAAGTAAACTTTCTATTTTTGCATTGGAGAAAATTCACTTTAAAAACAGTAATATGAAATTGAAAAACACTTCAGTTTATTTGCTTGCCGGATGGATGCTCGCCGCATGTTCCGGAGGCGGATTCCAAAAGACCGAGAACGGTGTTGTTGTGGAAGTCAAGCAGCAGCAACCGACGGATGTGCGTAAAGTAAGATTAGAAGTAATGGGCGAGAAGCTCATTCATGTATCGGCTACTCCTGAGAAGGAATTTTCAAAGGAGCAGAGTCTCATTGTGATCCCTCAACAGAATAAGACCGACTTTAAGGTCGAAGAGCAGGGCGATGAAGTGACTGTCAAGACATCGGAATTATGTGCCATTGTGTCCAAGACAACGGGTGAGGTACGCTTCACGGATGCCGACGGCAAGCAGATTCTGGCTGAAGACTCTGACGGGCGGACCTTTACTCCGGTGGAAGTGGAAGGTACGAAAGGATATACAGTACGTCAGGTATTCCAGTCGGCAGGCAATGATGAGGCTTTCTATGGCTTGGGCCAGCACCAGGCGGATGAGTTCAACTATAAAGGTAAGAATGAGGAACTGTTCCAGTACAATACAAAGGTGTCTGTACCCTTCATCGTGTCTAATAAAAACTACGGTGTGCTTTGGGACAGCTATTCGCTCTGCCGTTTCGGTGACCCGCGTGACTACTCACAACTGGGTGATGTCTTCAAACTTTATGATAAAGAGGGCAAGGAAGGTGCTTTGACCGGTACATATATTCCGGGCAAGAAAGACGTGGAAACCCTTGTACGTCGTGAGGATTCTCTTTATTTTGAACATCTGGACCGTGCCGCACATCTGAGTAAGGTGGTTAATTTGCCTGCGGAGTTCCCGTTCGGAGGGTCCGACGTAGTTTATGAGGGAGAAATAGAACCGGCAGAAAGCGGCTTGTTCCGCTTCATCCTTTACTATGCAGGCTACATGAAAGTATATATTGATAATGAATTGGTGGTTCCCGAACGTTGGCGTACGGCTTGGAATCCTAACAGTTATAAGTTTGCTGTTAATCTGGAAGCGGGCAAGCGCGTTCCGTTGAAGATAGAGTGGAAGCCTGATGCCGGTGTTTCTTACTGCGGTCTGCGGGTATTGAGTCCGGTGGCTGATGAAGAACAGAACAAACTCTCTTGGTGGGGTGAAATGCAGAATGAAATAGACTACTACTTCGTTTATGGTGATGATATGGACGATGTGATTAGCGGCTACCGTACATTGACAGGTAAATCCCAGATTATGCCGAAATGGGCGATGGGTTACTGGCAGAGCCGTGAGAAGTACAATACGCGTGAGGAGGTTCTCTCCACTCTGAAAGAATTCCGCGAACGTCAGATTCCTATCGACAATATCGTAATCGACTGGCTGCACTGGGAGCAGGATTCTTGGGGAAGCCATGAGTTCGACCCCGAACGTTTCCCCGATCCGAAAGGAATGGTCGACTCCATCCATGCCATGAACGGACGTCTGATGATTTCCGTATGGCCCAAGTTCTATGCTACGACCGATCACTTCAAGGAATTTGATGAAAAAGGCTGGATGTACCAGCAGGCTATTAGAGACAGTATCAAAGACTGGGTAGGTCCCGGCTATCTGGGCTCTTTCTATGACGCATACGATGCCGATGCACGCAAGCTCTTCTGGAAGCAGATGCAAGACCATTACTATCCTCTCGGCATCGACGCCTGGTGGATGGATGCCAGCGAACCGAATATACGCGACTGTACGGATTTGCAATACCGCAAGGACCTTTGCGGCCCGACGGCACTCGGCCCCTCTGCCAAGTTCTTCAATGCATACGCACTGATGAATGCTGAAGCTATCTATGACGGACAGCGCGGCGTGGAACCGGACAAGCGCGTCTTCTTGTTGACACGTTCCGGCTTTGCAGGATTGCAACGCTATTCTACTGCCACCTGGAGTGGTGACATCGCTACCCGTTGGGAAGATATGAAAGCGCAAATCTCTGCCGGCTTGAACTTTGCTGTCAGCGGTATCCCTTATTGGACCATGGACATCGGCGGATTCTGTGTAGAGAACCGTTATGTGGCTGGTCAGATGGAATTCAACAAGACCGGACGTGAAAATGCTGATTATAAGGAATGGAGAGAGTTGAATACCCGTTGGTATCAGTTCGGCGCTTTCTGCCCGTTGTTCCGTGCACACGGCCAGTATCCGTACCGTGAGGTTTGGAATATTGCTCCGGCAGGACATCCGTGCTACAACTCCATCGTTTACTATACGAAGCTGCGTTACAACATGATGCCGTATATCTATTCTTTGGCTGGTATGACTTACTTCAATGATTATACCATCATGCGTCCGCTCGTAATGGACTTCACAGCTGATGCAAACGTCAACAATATAGGCGACCAGTTCATGTTCGGTTCTGCCCTGATGGTGGCTCCGGTTTACGAATACGGTGCACGCAGCCGCGAGGTTTATTTCCCGGCAAGCTGCGGTTGGTATGACTTCTACTCCGGCAAGTATGTGGACGGTGGCCAGAAGCTGACAGTAGATGCTCCTTATGAACGTATTCCGCTCTACGTATGCGAAGGTGCTATTGTACCTTATGGTCCGGATATGCAATACAGTGATGAAAAACCGGCTTCAGAAATCACCCTTTATGTTTATACGGGTAAGGACGGCGCATTTACGCTCTATGAGGATGAAGGTGTGAACTATAACTATGAGAAGGGACAATATGCCACTATACCGTTTGCCTATAACGATGCTGAGGGTACACTGGTTATCGGTGACCGTACGGGTGACTTCCCCGGTATGCTGAAGGAACGTACTTTCAATGTAGTGAAGGTAAGTAAAGACCAGCCGCAACCGTTCGATTTAAAGGCTAAAGGTACAACGGTGAAGTATGACGGAAAAGCACAAACCGTAAAATTATAATCAGAATGATAGACGACGGTGCCAGGGAGAGAAATCTTCCCGGTACCGATCTCGTCGTTCCTCGGTGCCAGGTACTTCCCCGCTTCTGAATAGCTGTGAGAGAGGAATAGGCACTCGATAATCTTTTAGATATTTATTACCATGAATAAAATCATATTGTCTTTGGCCATCGGGCTGTCCCTGCTGGTCGGTTGCAATGTTCCTAAAGAGGTAGCTGGCGATGACCGTAGCTTGGATTTTACTGCCGACTGGGCCTTTCGCTTGGGAGACGATACAGCGGCAGCCCGTCCGGATTATAATGACGCAGACTGGCGGAAACTGAACTTGCCCCACGATTGGGCCATTGAAGGAGAATTCAGTAAAGACAATCCTTCGGGAACGGGTGGAGGTGCACTACCTGGTGGTATAGGCTGGTATCGCAAGACTTTTACTGCCGATAAGGCCGATGAGGGCAAACGCTATCGCATAGATTTCGATGGTGCCTATATGAACTCCACCGTTTATATCAATGGCCATGAATTGGGGACACGTCCCTACGGGTACATCTCGTTCAGTTATGACCTGACTCCCTATATCAAGTGGGGAGAGGAGAATGTGTTGGCGGTTCGTGTGGACAACGCCGAACAGCCCAATTCGCGCTGGTATTCCGGTTGCGGCATCTACCGTAATGTATGGCTGACAAAGCTGAATCCGGCTCATGTAGCGCAATGGGGTACCTATGTCACGGCAGAAGATGTGTCGAAGAACAATGCCCGGTTGAAGATACGCACCAAACTGCAGTACGATGCAGAAGCACAGATGGTCGATGTCGTCCTGCAATCCCGGTTAGTGGATGCTGACGGCAATGCGGTGGGTGAGGCTGTGTCGGAAGCGCAGTTGATGCCTCTTACTCCGGCAGAAGTGGAGCAGGAGATACACTTGAAGAATCCCCGTCTTTGGAGTATTGATACGCCCTACATGTATAGGGTAGAAAGTATCCTCAAGGATAAACAGACCGGCGAGGTACTTGACCGTTACTATACTCCTACCGGCATCCGTACTTTCCGCTTCGATGCACAAAAAGGATTTATCTTGAATGGTGAACAAGTGAAAATAAATGGTGTCTGCATGCATCATGACCTGGGTTGTCTGGGAGCTGCGGTGAATACGCGCGCCATCGAGCGCCAGTTGGAGATTCTGAAAGAAATGGGTTGCAACGGCATTCGCTGTTCCCATAACCCTCCTGCACCAGAGCTGCTCGACCTTTGTGACCGTATGGGTTTCATCGTGATGGATGAGACCTTTGATATGTGGCGCAAGAAAAAGACCCGCCACGATTATTCACGCTATTTCAACGAATGGCACGAACGCGATTTGACTGACCTTATCGTGCGTGACCGCAATCATCCTTCCATCTTCATGTGGAGCATCGGCAACGAAGTGCTGGAACAGTGGACGGATGCCAAAGCCGACACCTTGAGTCTGGAAGAGGCCAATCTGGTCTTGAACTTCGGTCACAGTGCGGATATGCTGGCAAAGGACGGAGAAATGTCCGTCAACTCATTGCTGACAAAGAAACTGGCGGATATGGTGAGGGAGCTCGATACCACACGTCCCGTGACGGCGGGTTGCAACGAGCCGAACCCGAACAATCATTTGTTCCGTTCCGGTGCACTCGATATTATCGGCTTCAACTACCATGACGACTGGTTTGCAGGTGTTCCCGAGAACTTCCCCGGTAAGCCGTTCATCGTAACGGAAAGTGTTTCCGGCCTGATGACACGCGGTTACTACCGGATGCCGAGTGATTCGATGTTCATCTGGCCCGAACGTTGGGACAAGCCTTTCTATGATACCTCATTCTCTTGTTCCTCCTACGATAACTGTCATGTTCCTTGGGGCAACCGTCACGAAGGTACCATGCGTCATGTAAAGAACAACGACTTTATCAGCGGACAATACGTCTGGACGGGCTTCGATTATATCGGTGAGCCTACTCCTTACGGTTGGCCGGCACGCAGCTCTTACTTTGGCATTATCGACTTGGCCGGCTTCCCGAAGGATGTCTACTACATGTATCAGTCCGAGTGGCGTCCGGATAAGGCGGTGTTGCATCTTTTCCCGCATTGGAATTGGACGGAGGGACAAGACATCGATTTGTGGGCATATTATAACAATGCCGACGAAGTGGAGCTTTTCGTGAATGGAAAGTCGCAGGGTGTGCGCAGCAAGGGAAAAGACGATTTCCACGTCATGTGGCGCGTGAAGTATGAGCCGGGTACGGTAAAGGCTGTTTCCCGCAAGGAAGGAAAGACTGTGGCCGAGCAGGAAATCCGGACAGCGGGCGAACCTGCGCAGATTCGTCTCAGCCCCGACCGCAGTACCATTCAGGCAGATGGCAAAGACTTGAGTTTCATTACGGTTGAGATTCTGGACAAAGATGGAAATTTGTGTCCGAATGCCGAAAACGATGTGACCTTTGCCGTAGAAGGTGCCGGCTTCATTGCTGGAGTGGATAACGGAAGCCCCATCTCTATGGAGAAGTTCAAGGACAACCACCGCAAGGCTTTCTACGGAAAGTGCCTGGTGGTACTGCAGAACAACGGTGAACCGGGTGGTGTCAAGGTGACGGCTACGGCTGATGGACTGGAGAAGGCGACGACGGCGATTAAAGTTAAATGATAATTTGATGTGCTAATTGGCACATTAGCATATTAACCAATTAAGACATGAAGAATAAATTTTTAGCAACCTTATTTCTTGCATGCTCCATCAGTACCGTGTCTGCACAGACACCGGTCTATATGGACGATGCACAACCTATTGAAGCACGTGTAAAGGATGCTCTCAGCCGGATGACACTGGAAGAGAAGGTAGCCCTTTGCCATGCGCAGAGTAAATTCAGCAGTGCGGGTGTTCCGCGGCTCGGCATTCCCGAGCTTTGGATGAGCGACGGCCCTCACGGTGTCCGTGCCGAAATCAACTGGAATGACTGGGGATATGCCAACTGGACCAATGACAGCATTACCGCTTTCCCGGCTTTGACTTGTCTGGCCGCTACCTGGAATCCGGACATGTCTGCAAAGTATGGCAAGGCCATCGGTGAGGAAGCGCGCTATCGTGAAAAGGATGTGTTGCTGGGCCCCGGCGTCAACATCTACCGTACTCCGATGAACGGTCGTAATTTTGAATATATGGGCGAGGACCCTTATCTGGCCAGTGTGATGTGCGTACCTTACATCCAGGAGTTGCAGAAGAACGGAGTGGCAGCTTGTGTCAAGCACTATGCGCTGAACAACCAGGAACTGTGGCGCGGACATATTGATGTGAATCTTAGCGACCGTGCTTTGCATGAAATCTATCTGCCTGCATTCAAGGCTGCGGTAGAAGAAGGAGGTGCCTGGAGCATTATGGGCGCTTACAATAAGATTCGCGGCCAGCACGCCTGCCATAACGATTTCACACTGAACAAGATTCTGAAAGATGACTGGAAGTTCGACGGCTGTGTCATTACCGACTGGGGCGGTGCCCACGACACCTATGAAGCTGCCGTCAACGGTCTGGATATTGAAATGGGTTCTTACACCAACGGTCTGACGTCCGAGAGTGTATTTACCTATAACGATTATTACCTTGCCAACCCTTACCTCCAGATGTTGAAAGATGGCAAAGTGCCGATGTCTACAATAGATGACAAGGCTTCCCGCATTCTTCGCTTGATATTCCGTACGGCGATGAACCGTCAGAAACCCTATGGTTCGGTAGCTACGGAAGAGCATTATGCCGCTGCCCGCGAGATAGGCAATGAGGGCATTGTGCTGTTGAAGAATGCTCCGGTGATAAAGAAAGGTGCCCCGTTGCTGCCGATTGATGCAGCCAAGTATCAGAATATCCTGGTGGTGGGCGATAATGCCGTACGCTTGCTGAATCAGGGAGGAGGCTCTTCCGAACTGAAAGTGAAGGATATGGTATCTCCGCTGGATGGCTTGCGTGCCGTTTATGGTGATAAGGTAGCCTATGCGAAAGGCTATGCCGCCGGTCGTCCGATGTACGGCCGTGCAGATGAAATTCCGCAGAATGTGGTAGACTCACTCCGTGCAGAAGCCGTGGAAATGGCGAAAAAGGCAGACTTGGTGGTACTGGTAGGCGGATTGAACAAGAACCACTTCCAGGATTGTGAAGGCGGCGATCGTCTGGAATACGGCTTGCCTTTCGGGCAGGATGAACTGATTGAAGCTTTGCTGGGAGTAAACAAGAACCTGGTTCTGGTGCTTCTCAGTGGTAATGCGGTGGAAATGCCGTGGGTATCCCAGGTTCCTGCCATTGTGCAAGGCTGGTATTTAGGCTCCATGGGCGGCAAGTCTCTGGCTGACATCCTGAGTGGTGCGGTGAATCCGAGCGGCAAGTTGCCCTTCTCTTTCCCTGCCCGGTTGAAGGATTGCGGTGCACATGCTTTCGATGAACTGAGTTATCCGGGTGACAGCATCAAGCAGGAGTACAAGGAAGACATTCTGGTGGGTTATCGTTGGCATGACACCAAGAAGATTCCGGCGCTCTTCCCCTTCGGTCATGGCTTGAGCTATACTACCTTTACATATGGCAAGCCGGTGGCTTCTGCCAAGGTCATGGCTGCCGACGGTACGCTGACGCTGACGGTTGCCGTGAAGAATACGGGTAGCGTGGCCGGAAAAGAGATTGTACAGCTTTATATAGGCGATGATAAATGCAGTGTGCTTCGTCCTGTAAAGGAGTTGAAGCATTTTGCAAAGGTCGCTTTGGCGCCGGGAGAGGAGAAGAACGTGACTTTCACCCTTACTCCGGATGATTTGAAGTTCTACGATGAGGCTTCCGCAGCCTGGAAGTACGAACCGGGCAAGTTCAAGGCATACGTTTGCGCTTCGTCTGCCGACGTCCGTGGTGTAGTTCCGTTCGAAATGCAATAATCTTATAATCAGTGCGTAACCACTGCAAAATCAGTGCAACTATTTTGCAGTGGTACTGCATACCTTTTGCAGCGCTACTGCAATTGCTTTGCAGCGTCACTGCAAAAGGTATGCAGCAATGCTGCAAAGTGTATGCAGTAATGCTGCAAAATGTATGCGGTAAGTTTGTAGCCTGAAATCAGAATCAAAAAACAATATGAAGACACTTGCCACTCTATTTCTGCTTGCAGCCTCGTTGCTGCTTCGTGCAGCCGATGCGCCTGCCGACAGTTGTAATCATCAGCTATACTATACATCGCCCGCCGCTATCTGGGAGGAGACTCTTCCTTTGGGTAACGGACGCTTGGGCATGATGCCCGACGGAGGCATTCTCCGTGAGCACATTGTGCTGAATGAAATTTCATTATGGAGCGGAATGGAGGCGGATTATAGCAATCCGGATGCCTCGAAGAGTCTGCCTGCCATCCGGCAACTGCTGTTTGAGGGAAAGAACCGCGAAGCACAGGAGCTGATGTACAGCAGTTTCGTTCCGAAGAAGCAGGAGACTGACGGGAGATATGGAACCTATCAGGTATTGGGTGATTTGGATATAGATTTTACCTACAATTCTTCATTATCCATTCTCAATTCTCCATTAAACAACTATCGCCGTTGGCTCAACTTACGCGATGCGGTGGCATACACGGCTTTTAGGCTGGAAGATGTCGATTACCGCCGTGAGTATTTTGTTTCCCGTGACCGTGATGTCATGCTGATTCATCTGGTTGCCGGACATGAAGGGACTCTGAACTTCTCTGCCCGTTTGAGCCGTGCAGAACATAGCCTGGTGACTGTCCAAGGGAACACCCTTTTGATGGACGGCATGTTGGAAAGCGGTAAACCCGGTTTGGACGGTATGAAATACCGTGTGGCGATGCAACTCGTGCAGAACGGTGGTGAATCATCTGTCAGCCCGGAAAATGGTATCTGCTTGAAGAACGGGCAGGAAGCCTGGCTGATACTTTCTGCCGCTACCTCCTATGCCGCTGCCGGTACCGACTTCCCGGGCGAACGCTATGCGGAAGTCTGCGACAGCTTGCTCCGTCCTTTCACCGCCCCCGCTAATTCTCCATGTGCCATTCTCCATTCTTCATTATCCAACCATGTCACCGCTCACCGTTCCCTCTACGACCGTGTTTCCTTGACGCTTCCTGCCACGCCGGATGATACGCTCCCGACGAACGAGCGCATCCTCCGCTTCACACAGCAGGAGTCGCCGGCATTGGCTGCTCTGTACTATAACTACGGACGCTATCTGCTCATCAGCAGTACCCGTCCCGGCAGCTTGCCGCCCAATCTGCAAGGACTCTGGGCAAATGGAGTATCGACTCCCTGGAACGGGGACTATCATACGAACATCAATATCCAGATGAACCACTGGCCCTTGGAGCAAGCCGGCCTCTCCGAACTCTATCAGCCGCTGACGACGCTGATGGAGCGCCTTATCCCTTCGGGAGAGGCAAGTGCGCGTACCTTCTATGGCGATGAGGCAGATGGCTGGGTGCTCCACATGATGACCAACGTATGGAATTATACCGCTCCCGGCGAACACCCCTCCTGGGGAGCTACCAATACCGGTGGCGCTTGGTTGTGTGCCCATTTGTGGGAACACTATCTGTATACGCAGGACAAGGATTATCTGCGCCGTATCTATCCAGTCTTGAAAGGTGCCGCCCGGTTCTTTAGTTCCACTACCGTGCAGGAGCCTTCGCATGGCTGGCTGGTAACTGCCCCCACTTCTTCTCCGGAAAACAGCTTCTATGTGCCGGGTGACAGCGTGACTCCCGTCAGTATTTGTATGGGTCCCACTATGGATGTGCAACTGCTCACTGAGCTTTATACTAATGTCATCGCCGCCGCTCGCCTGCTGGATTGTGATGCGGATTATGTGGCGAAGCTTGAGGTGGACCTGAAGAGATTCCCACCCATGCAAATCAGTAAGGAAGGATACTTGCAGGAATGGCTGGAAGATTATAAGGAAGTGGATGTGCACCACCGCCACGTTTCCCATCTCTACGGCCTGCATCCGGGAAACCTGATTTCGCCGGAGTCCACCCCCGAGCTTGCCGAAGCCTGCCGGATGACCTTGAACCGTCGTGGAGATGAGGGTACTGGTTGGAGCCGTGCTTGGAAGATAAACTTCTGGGCTCGTTTGGGTGACGGAAACCGTGCTTGGAAACTCTTCAAGAGTTTGCTGCATCCTGCTGTTGATGCTGCGACGGGAGGTCATGGTAGCGGCACTTTTCCTAATTTGTTCTGTTCGCATCCGCCTTTCCAGATTGATGGCAACTACGGTGGCGCGGCGGGAGTCGGCGAAATGCTGTTGCAAAGTCATGAGGGCTTTATCCATCTGCTTCCTGCCCTGCCGGATAGCTGGACTGCCGGCAACTTCCGTGGAATGCGCGTACGCGGCGGTGCTTCCATAGACCTGGACTGGAAGGATGGACGGGCAACGAGGGCTGTTGTTACCGCTCTTGTTCCGGGTAAATTCATCCTAAAGATGCCCACAGGCGCCGTCCGTGCCCAAGTGAAGATAGGAGGACGTACGCATACTTACAAAGAACCGGCATTTCCGTTGGATTTGAACAAGGGAGAGGCGGTGACCATACATTTCTTATAGGAACGTTCCCCTCCGACAAAATTATCAAGTTATTTGTCTTTCGCGTCCGAATGCTGTACATTTGCAGTGCATGTAGAACAAATATCTTAGATAATTATGAAAAATAGAGTACGTTTTTTCTTCTTGTTTCTCGGCTTGCTGGGAGCGTTGGCAGTTCATGCACAAATCAATGAGTTGCCACGTTCCACACCCGAGGCAGAAGGAGTCCCTTCCAAGGCTGTCACTGCCTTGTTTGATTCACTGATGGCATTGCCGAAAACAGATATCCACAGCGTGGTGGTGCTGCGTCACGGCAAGGTCATCGGAGAAATCTATCCGGCTCCGTTCGCGCCGGAATATCGCCATACCATGTATTCCTGCTCCAAAACCTTTGTCGGGGCTGCCGTAGGACTTGCCATTGCAGACAACCGCTTGCGCTTGACAGACCGTGTCGGTACCTTCTTCCCGGAACTTCTTCCGGATTCGGTTTCCGCTAATCTGGCAGACATGACTGTCCGTGACCTGCTTACCATGACGTCGGGTATCACTCCCGACTGGAATATGCGCAACCTCACTTCCGACTGGATACGTACCTTCCTTGCCAAACCGGTGAAAACTCCGGGCAAGAAGTTTGAATATGATTCGATTAGTACCTATATGCTTTCCGCTATCGTGCAGAAGGTGACGGGCATGACTGTGCTGGATTATCTGAAGCAGAAGCTTTTCACCCCGATGCATATCACGGACGTTGCGTGGGAGATAAGCCCCGAAGGCATCAATACCGGTGGCTGGGGACTGCATATCCAGAGCGAGTCACTGGCAAAATTCGGATTGCTGCTGCTGAACCGGGGTGTTTGGGAAGGCAAGCAGTTGCTCCCGGCTTCCTGGGTGGAGCAGATGATGACCAGACAGATAGGAGATTATGGCTATCAGATGTGGCTTTGCGAATATCCGGGTGCTGTACGTGCTGACGGGGCTTTGGGACAATACATTCTGATTGTTCCGGATAAGGATATGGTAGTGGTCATTACCGAATGTACATTGATAGACGGTCGTCGGCAGCGTCGTCTGGTCTGGAACCGCTTGTTGCCGGAGGTCGGTGACCAGGTATTAGCGCCCGGTAAGGACTACAAGCGCCTGCAGAAGAAACAGCGTTCTTATCAACTGCCGTTAGTGCAAGGAAAGGCTGCTTCCTCCCTTTCACAGAAATACGCAGGCAAGCGCATCCTGCTCGGAGAGAACAAATACGGATGGCAATCCATCGAACTGCAATTCAAGCAGCAAGAAGTAGTGATGACTGTGGTGGAGAAAGACGGAAAGACATACAGTCTTCCGTTTGGCTATAAGCAATGGTCGAAAGCGGCAATTGATGGCTATCCTCCGTATTCGGTTGCTGCAAAGGGGCGTTTTAAGGGTATAGAAGGCCCTTTCCAGGTGGCAGGCAGTTATGCGTGGGCGTCACCTGATGCTTTGCAACTGAAAGTACATTATGTCAACTGGATAAGCGCTCTTGGGCTTACGCTCTGCTTTGAGGATAACAAGGTACTCCTGACTGTTACGGAGAATTATTCTTCGGGTGAAGGGGTGACTTTCGAAGGTACATTAGCGCATTAAAATAATGAATCGTATTTTGCTTACTCTAAAACGGCCTTTTATCTGGCTGTACCGTTTCCGGCACCGTTGCGGCTACGGTGTACATTCTCCTTTTGCCTTTAACCTGATTACGCATGTAATTTACGAAAGTACGGCTTATTATAAATATGAAGAGCTGGCCAAGGCACAGAAGCAACTGGAGCTGGAGAAAGATAAACGTTGGAAGTACGAATCGAAGAAAGTAAAACGCCTTCTGTTCCGTCTGGTAAACTATACCCAGCCGGAGACCATTGTAGATGCCGGTACGCTTGCCGCTTCTGCCCTCTATTTGAAAGCGGGGAAGGAGGGGGCAGATTATACTTCGGCTTCCGACCTTTCCGAGCTCTTTCTGGAGAGTGGCGTTCCCGTTGATTTCCTTTATTTGCACGATTATCGTCATCCCGATTTTGTAGAGGAGGTCTTCCGCATCTGTTCCACCCGTACCAGGGGAAAGTCTGTTTTTGTAATTGAAGGTATCCGTTACACTCCGCAGATGTTTGCCCTCTGGAAACGTATGAAGCAGGACGGGCGGGCGGGTATTACGTTCGACCTTTATGACCTTGGTATCATATTCTTCGATAAAACAAAGATAAAACAAGACTATATTGTCAACTTTTGATTATCTTTAGGCGTTTCAATAGTGATTAGCGGTTAGTGATTAGTGCTTAGCTCCACTTACTGGCTGCTAAACATTAATCCCTAACCCCTAAACATTAATTCCTTATGAAGATATACACCAAAACCGGAGATAAAGGAACCACCTCTCTTGTAGGCGGAACCCGTGTACCTAAAACGCATATCCGCCTTGAGGCATACGGTACGGTGGATGAGCTAAATTCCAATCTGGGTCTTCTCATCACGTACCTGCTTGACGGAAAGGATAAAGATTTTCTGCAGCAAGTGCAAGACAGACTTTTTGCCGTAGGCTCTCATCTGGCCACAGACCGGGAGAAAATGGAGCTGAAAGAAGCCAGTATCATCAGCTCGGAGCAGGTGGAAATGGTGGAGCGGGAGATAGACCGTTTGGATACTCTTTTGCCTCCTCTTTCAGCCTTTATTCTTCCCGGCGGAAGTCGCGGTGCGGCAGTCTGCCACGTTTGCCGTACGGTTTGCCGTCGTGCAGAGCGTCGGATTCTTGCTCTGGCCGAACAAGTGGAAATCGCTTCGGAATTACTGGCTTACGTGAACCGCTTGTCTGATTATTTGTTCGTTCTTTCCCGTAAAATGAATCAAGACGACAAAAAAGGTGAAATATTTTGGAATAATAGTTGCAAGTGAAATAAATTGTTATACTTTTGCCGAAAAATAGAAATAGGACTTAATATTCACAATTTTAATACTAGAGACTATGTATTGGACATTGGAATTAGCATCTAAGTTGGAAGATGCTCCTTGGCCGGCAACTAAGGATGAATTGATAGATTATGCCATGCGTTCGGGCTGTCTCTTATACACATCTGACGCTGCCGAC
>ERZ1027042.521-NODE-521-length-13935-cov-4.755620_pt1 | contig 13935 bp, 8 predicted proteins | sample MGYA00519435_ERZ1027042 | MGnify/ENA primary metagenome ERZ1027042 (study PRJEB26926, sample SAMN06164586) | human gut metagenome | biome: ENVO:00009003; feature: ENVO:2100002; material: ENVO:00002003 | host: Homo sapiens | place: USA | collected 2012 ...
TACGGTCTCGTGGGCTCGGAGATGTGTATAAGAGACAGGTGGAAGGAACATATATACATATATTCCATGTGACTGACAGTGCTTTACAGCCTCTTTTAATGAATTCTCATCATTCATATAAAACATCTTATAATCAAGATAAATGCTTTCAACACCTGAAACTGATGCTGCTTTCTTTACCTGCGCTATATCATGAAGGTATGCAGCTTTTCTTACCTGATAATTATTATCATCAGTATTCTCCCTATCGTCAGGCTCTGCACATTCAGGCTTATTATAAGTTCTTACAAGACTGTGCTTTAAATGTGTCTCAAGCTGTTCAAGTACATTTCTTCTTAATTCCTTAATCCAGCCGACAGGCACAAACACACCATCATCAAGCTGCACTTCTGCATCTTCCACCACAAAACATGTATCGCCGGTTTTCTTTAAATTCTTAACCAGTTCCTCCTCTGAGGCCGGACGGCTCTGTGCTTCGGTAACTATCTCTCCTGTACATGTCTTTTCAATTCCATCATACATTACTGTAAGTGATATATTTTCATTCTTTCTTACAACAAGCCTCATATCTACATGAAGCTTAGGTGTTATTCCGACATAATTGTCCGCTACATATGCCTTAATCTTAGCATTATTCATTCTGTTGACAATTCTTCCCTCATACAGCGGGTATTTCTTAGGAAGATTAACAACGAAGGTCTGTCCTGCTGCCACATCAGCTCCGCTCTCAAATGAATGTTCCTTATCAATCTCAAAGACATCACCTCTGTTTACATTCTTTAATGCTTTAAATGTAATTCTTCCTGCCTTGTTAGATACTACCTTAAGGCACTCAATTCCCATATGGTTAGGACGCCCCAGTGACATCATCTTCTTTCCCTTGACGCTGTCATAATAGCCTGTAGTAAATGCACCTCTGTTATATATATCTGAAAGGTCATCAATATCCTGCTTATCTACCTTGAAGCCTTTTCGTCCCCTCTCAAGATACATATCAACATATTTACGGTAAATATGGGTTACCATAGCCGCATATGTGACATTCTTCATACGACCTTCAATTTTCAGAGAATACACTCCACTTTCTATAACATCAGGAAGTATCTGTAATGCACACATATCCTTAGGGCTTAATGCGTAACTGTTGTTTCTGTTATTAATCTTTTCGCCGTTATCATACACATCATAAGGCATCCTGCACGGCTGGGCACACCTTCCCCTGTTGCCGCTTCTTCCTCCGTTAAAGCTTGAAAGCAGGCATTGTCCCGAATAACAGTAACATAATGCTCCATGCACAAAGCTTTCTATCTCCACATCTAATCTCTCATGAAGCTGCTTTATTTCCTGCAGATTCATCTCTCTTGAAGTGACTATTCTTGTTGCACCAAGTTCCTTTAAAAGCCTGCTGCCATACACTCCGGTCTGTGTCATCTGTGTGCTTGCATGTATATCCATATCAGGAAAATGTTTTCTTATAAGGTTAAGCACACCCATATCCTGTACAATCACTGCATCAAGACCTGCCTCATAGAATGGTATAAGATATTCTATAAGACTGTTCTCTATCTCTCTTGACTTAAGAAGAGTATTAACTGTCAGGTAAACCTTTCTACCGAATAAATGTGCATATTCAATAGCACAGATAAGCTCTTCATCATTAAAATTATTGGCAAATGCCCTTGCTCCAAACATATTGCCTCCCAGGTATATGGCATCTGCCCCTGCCGCCACAACAGCTTTCATAATATCAAGTGAACCTGCTGGTGCTAAAACCTCCACCTGTGTTTTTCTCTTATCAACATTCATAGTTGTAACCGCCTTTAAATTAAATGGCTGCTGCAAATGCATTTGCAACAGCCGTTATTATTAATACCAGATAATCTTATGTAAATCACTTCTTAGAGTCATTCAGTTCTGTCTCTAACTTGACAATATTCTTCTGATACTTGTTAATCTCACTCTTTAATTCCTTAATCTCTTTTGCTGAACTTTCTGCCTTAATCTGTGCTGCAATAAGCTCATGCTTAAGGTCGTATATTTCCTTATCCTTGTTCTCAATATCTAATGAAAGACTGTCTGCCATCTTCTTAGCCTTGAAGTAATCATCTGCAATATTAAGATACATCATATCAGTTCTGAGCTCTGCTGACATTCGTCTGTAACTCTCTTCTTTATTAAATTCAGTTATCTTGTTATTAATGTATGATGCAACTCTCTGAAGATACTCCTCGCTTTCATATCCACCAAGCTTGATTACCTTACCTCCAAGAATTACTTCTGCTGTATTCTTTGATGACATAAGTCCCCTCCATATATGTAGAAATAAACATATTAAGTATATAATAAATACACTTACTATTCAACTCATAAAACACATTCTTTAGAATATTTTATGTTATTTTTGTTTGAATGGCCTGCCAAGATTATCATAAGCTGCTTTAGTTGCAACTCTTCCTCTTGGAGTTCTGTTAATATACCCGTTCTGTATAAGATATGGCTCATAAACATCTTCAAGAGTTCCTGAATCCTCGCCTATTGAAGCTGCCAGTGTCTCAATACCGACAGGTCCGCCATCAAACTTATCAACTATTGTAGTAAGTATAACACGATCGTTACGGTCCAATCCATCTCTGTCAACATCTAACAGATTAAGTGCATAATCAGCAACATCCTTATTGATATGTCCGTTATATTTAACCTGTGCAAAATCTCGCACTCTCTTTAAAAGTCTGTTGGCAAGTCTCGGTGTTCCTCTGGATCTTCTTGCAAGCTCATGTGCTCCGTCTGAGTCAATATCAACATTAAGCACATTGGCTGAACGGATAATGATTTTCTCAAGCTCCGGAACGGTATAGAATTCCATATGGCTTACAACACCGAATCTGTCTCTTAAAGGTGCTGATAAAAGTCCCGCTCTTGTTGTTGCACCTATCAGAGTGAACTGTGGCAGATCAAGTCTTATAGACCTTGCTGTTGCACCCTTTCCAATCATAATATCAATCTTATAATCCTCCATTGCCGGATACAGCACTTCTTCAACCTGTCTGTTAAGTCTGTGAATCTCATCTACAAAAAGAATATCACCCTCACTCAAGTTGTTAAGTATAGCTGCCATATCTCCCGGCTTCTCGATTGCAGGACCGGATGTAACCTTGATATTAACCCCCATTTCATTAGCAATAATTCCTGCCAGAGTTGTCTTTCCAAGTCCCGGAGGTCCATAGAAAAGCACATGGTCAAGTGCCTCTCCTCTTTCCTTTGCTGCCTCAATATATACTTTAAGATTACTCTTAACCTTATTCTGTCCAACATAGTCATCGAGAGATAATGGTCTTAAGGAATTCTCAATACCATAATCTTCTTCAGTTATCTGTGTTGATATAATCCTCTTTTCCATATAGCCCCTCATTTCTCAAATACTATTCTGCTCTAGAATTTAGCCAGCTTCTTTAACGCTTCCTTAAGAACCATCTCAGAATCCTTATTCTCTATATCTTCCACTTCCTTGACAGCAACAAGTGCATCTTTGCTTGAATATCCAAGTGATACAAGTGCCTCAACAGCGTCATTTCTTATCATCATAACATTACTTACATTACTGTTATTGTCTGCCTTTTTATTCTTAGAAAGTGCTGATTCAAATACTTCATCAAGCTTTAACTTATCCTTAAGCTCAATTATAATCTTCTGTGCTGTCTTAGGTCCGATACCAGGAAGTGCCTTGATTGCTGCCACATCATCAGCAAGAACTGCAAATCTTAAATCATCTGCTGTGATATTAGATAATGCACCAAGCGCTGCCTTAGGGCCAATACCATTGACACAGATAAGCATTTTAAACATGCTTAAATCATCTCTTGTAAGGAATCCGAACAGACTGCATTCATCTTCCTTGACATTCATATATGTATATATCTTAACCTCACTGCCAACTGATGGAAGCTCACCAAGAACTGAACCCGGAACATATATATTATATCCGATTCCATTGGCTTCCACAACGATTACATCTGGCAGGATTTCGGCAAGCTCACCTTTAATGTATGAAATCATTCTCTACCCCCAAGACAGTAATTGATAAACTGCTGTGCTGTTCTTCCTGATATTCCACCATGTGAAAGTTCCCACTTGTTAGCCTCTGCCATAAGCTCTTCATCTGTCATCTTAACATTATTCTTCCTTGCAAGGCCAATAACAATATCAAAGAATTCTTTCTGTGATGGCTTAGAGTAGCTTATCTGGCATCCAAATCTGTTCACTAATGAAAGCTTCTCCTCAATAGTATCAGATCTGTGAAGACCGTTATTGCTTTCCATATCATTTCTGTCATTCCATGTTTCCTTGATAAGATGTCTTCTGTTAGATGTTGCATAGATAAGAATATTATCAGGCTTAGTCTCAACACCGCCTTCAATTACAGCCTTCAAGAACTTGTATTCAATCTCGAATTCCTCGAAAGATAAATCATCCATATATATTATGAACTTGTAATTTCTGTTCTTAATGCTTGCTATAACATTAGATAAATCCTTGAACTGATGTTTGTATATCTCTATCATTCTAAGACCCTGGTCATAATATTCATTGACAATAGCCTTGATAGAAGTTGACTTACCTGTTCCGCTGTCACCGAAAAGAAGCGCATTATTAGCTTTTCTTCCCTGAACAAAGGCCTCTGTATTCTCAACAAGCTTCTTCTTCTGGATTTCATAACCTATAAGGTCATCTAACATAACCTTATCCATATTGTTAATTGGTGTAAATGTAACGCCATTATCACCGCCTATTACCCTGAATGCCTTATTAAGTCCGAACATTCCTACACCATATGCTTTATAGAAATCAGTAACATAATTAAAGAACTCATTCTCGTCCTTTGCTGTCTCAAGCTTAAGGCTTAAAGCCTGTACCTTCTCACTTACATTCTTATTGTACATAAGCTCTTTCTTAACAATTGCCTTGTAATCAGATATAAGTGAAAAACAGTTAATTCCAAGTGCAGCCTCAATAGGTCTGAAATCATAATTAAACAGATTCATAAACACCTTGAAGTCGTTTTTAGCAAATTCATTAACACTTCCATCATTAGCACCTACCTTTTCACATGTAAGGCTGAATGGATTCTCATTAGTTATAAGATAGAATGTAAGATAATTATGCCATAAATTCTTATCAAAGCCATAATCTGTGGCAACCTCCAATATTCTCTTAATCTGCTCATATATATCACTTATAAGCTTGTCAGGAGTCTCCTCATCCCTATCAAATTTTTTGAAAATATCGGACATTTTCATAAGAATAGTGTCCTCATGATTACCATATATAATAAGTTTCGCAACTTCTCTGTACATTATTATTCCCTCTTCTTTCTCTTATTAATTACAAGTTGCATGGCAAAGATGGCCACACCTGCAAGTGACACCAACGCTCCCTCTTTAAGAAGCGGCGTAGAATACTTAAGTGTTACATTATGCGTTCCACTCGTAAGATATACAGCCATATACTGACCATTAGCATTATATAGCTTTTGTCTTTCCCCGTCTACATATACCTTCCAGCCCTTTGAATAAGGGATTGTAAGACACAGATATTTATTACGGTCAAGTGTTATCTGACCTGTAACCTTATTATTTCCAAGCTCTACATCTGTTAATACATTTTCTTTAAGTGTATTAATCTCGTCAGTGTAACTGTCCATTGGCTGGCATACAATCTGTATATCATCATAAGAATACACGCCAATCTTCTGGAAAGTCACTGTAACTGATGTAACATTTTCTTCCGAATAGCCCATATTCACACTGAAATCATGCTGGTTACTGTAATAGCTGTAATCAGATGTAAAGTAATTCATTGACTTGGTTACTCCTGTATCAGTCGTAATCCCAAGCTTAACACTGCTTGTAGACTGTGTCCAGTATATGAAATTCTTAAATATCTTCTTCTTTTCATTATGTGAAAGCTCTTTCCAGTCTGACTTAGAGTATAAGTCTAACGGGTCAAACTTTTTCTTTCCAAAATACAGCTGGAACTGTGCTGCGCCTTCATAATCAAGCCCATTAATATTAAAGTAAGTCTCACCTGCGCCACTGCCTGTAAAGTTAAATGTTACCCTGGCACCTGCCTTAGTTACTGCAAATGTATTATCCGTACACTGTACTTCTTTGGCATCATAATTCATTGTATAATCTTTAATCTGGCTGTCATAACTTAAATCTTTAACAGATACCCTGTCAGGAAGCGCCTCCCTGGTATCCTTCCCACTCCTGTCAATAACAACAGCCTGAAGCATTGCTTTCTGCTTATCAACTGCACTTAAGCCCTCCCATTCATTCTTATTAACAGCCTTGTCATAAGTAAATCCTAACGGAAGTGCATTGTCGTTATTATACATTACATAATCATCATTTTCTGATTCATAAGCAAATCCATATGGAACAAGTCCGCCGGTCTTACTCACCAGATACTTTGAGGCAGATGACAATGCTATAAGAGATGACCTGTCATCATAGCCTGTGTATTTGTGCGGAAGCAGCGTATCAAGCCTGATTGCACAATCATATCTGAACTTCGATACATACGGATTAGTAAGTGTCCAGTACAGATTAGAGGATGATATTCCTGTTATGCAGTTCATATTGTACGAAAGTCCAGACCCTGAATATCTGATAAAATCTGTATCTTCAGCATCTTTACTTATAAGCTCCTTCTCGCTTCCAAACACATCTTCCTGTGCCATTTTAACGCTTATGCACTGTGCCGCATAATTTTCCCCAAATGAAGCATTTTTCCATATACCATTAGCTAATGCCGCCAGCATAACCGCTACTGTCACCATCATGCATCTGTTATATTCATTAACATTCTTTATGCTAAGTCCAATTAGCAATATTACTCCAATTGTAACTGCACTTATAAGCTTGCCATTTCTTGAATACTTTACGCACATACATACCACAAAATATATTGTAAGTGCAATTCCAATAAAGCGGATTTCTTTTCTTTCCAGTGTTATAAGACGCGGCATCATGCACACAAGTATATATGCACATAATAATGCAAATGAATATATCCACCTGTTACACATATATGAAAATCCGTTCATTGCCTGTCCGAAGAACGGTATACATATCATCACAGCACTTATAATAAAATAAGTCTTAAGCATTGTGTACTTACGTCTGCTCTTAAACATTAAAAGCACTGCAAGTAACACCGGCACTGCAAATCCCATGCATGTCCAGAAATTATCACCCTCAACGATAAAAAGTCCCGGAAGCTTTGCATAGTATGAAAAAGGATATACCAGTCCCATTTTATTAGGTGTATTAAATCTGCTGTCACTTAAGAAAACGTGAAGCACAGGCAGAAACACTATTGCCGCCATACACAGTCCTGTAACCGATGAAACTGCAAGTCTTAATATTCCTTTGCCCCACATTTTTACATTCTTTCCATAACAGAATATGAATCTTACAATAACATATATAATTGTTGTGAACACAAGCATGTAGAAGAAATAAAAATTACTCATTGCAGCAACAGCTACTGTTATTGTAAAGAGCCACATTTTCTTCTCTCTGATTATCTTCTCAACACCCAATATAAGCAGCGGATAATACAGAAGCGGGTTAAGAAAGAACGGATGTCTTACCGCATTGTATATTGCCCAGTAGCAGAATGCATAAGCTACTGCTCCTGGAAGGACATATCTTTTCTTATGTCCTGTATAAAAACACAGCATTGAAAATGCTATACCTGACAGATATATTCTTAAAAGAATCATTGCTTCATAGAATATATACATGTATTTTGCCGGAAAGAGAAAGCAGAAAAATGTAAATGGGTCGCCTATCACATAATAGTGAAATGTTCCTATAACATCACTCCCCTCACCTATTGCAAAATCCCACTGTGGTATTACAAACTGATGATTGATAAATATATTTTTAAAGAAATCCCTTAAATACTGTGAATAATATATGAGTGACTTATAATGCTGTTCCCAGCCATCAACCTCCCATATGAATGTCTTTCTAGTGAAAAAATAAAAAGAAAACACACCTATGGCAAGGATTGCAAAAATAACTGAATAAGCCAGAAAATATGTTGATTTTCTGGAATCAAGTCTTTTATAAAAATCTTGTAACTTCGATTTCATCTCTGCCATAGGTGTATCTTCTCTTTTCTTAAACTAGGAAACTGCCATAAGCATAAGCCTACGGCAGTTTCTTATTATAACTTATTGTGATTAAATTATCAATGAAGATGTATTATCTTCTTAGGGCACTTCTCAGCACACTTTCCACAACCTGTACACTTTGAATAATCAATATGTGCAATATTGTTTTCTACTGTAATAGCACCGAACTCACACTGCTTTGTACATAACATACATCCAATACATCCAACAGAGCATGCTGACATAACATCTTTACCCTTATCGTTAGATGAACAGTTAACTGTATAGTTACTCTTGTATGGTATGATTTCAATAAGGTGTCTTGGACATACAGCAACACATTTACCACATGCTTTACATTTGCCCTTATCTACTACAGCAATACCATTAACAATATGAATTGCATCAAAAGGACATGCCTTAACACATGAACCATATCCCATACATCCGTATGTACATGCCTTAGAACCGCCGTTAGGAACGACGTTCATTGCTGTACAATCCATTGCACCTGAGTACACATAATTTTCTTTTGCTTTGTCGCAGTCACCAGCACATTTAACAAATGCTGTCATTCTTACTGATTCTCCAACTTCCTCACCCATGATTGCACCAATCTTTGATGCAACCGGTGCGCCACCAACTGGACATGCGTTAGCTGGAGCTTCTCCTGCGGCAATTGCCTTAGCAAGTGCATCACATCCTGCATATCCACAACCACCACAGTTGTTTCCAGGAAGCTCTGCTCTTACATCTATCTCTTTCTGATCTACTTCAACATAGAACTTCTTACCCATTACTCCGAGGAAAAGTCCGAGAAGAAGACCAGTGCAGCTTACAACAACTGCAGCAATAATTATACCTGACATCTTGTCGTCCTCCTCTTAAATAATACCTGAAAATCCAAAGAATGCGATAGCCATAAGTCCTGCAGTAAGTAATACAATAGGCATTCCCTTAAAGCTTTCCGGAACATCATTGAATTCGTTTCTTTCACGTATACCAGCCATGATTATGATTGCTATTGTAAAACCAACAGCTGTTCCTAATCCACTGACTACAGAATCTAAAAGCTTCTGACCAATATTAAGTCCTGCTGCTGTGTTATAGTTCTGTACGTTAGTAAGTGCAATACCAAGTACTGCACAGTTAGTTGTAATAAGTGGAAGGTATACACCAAGTGCTTCATAAAGAGATGGTGATGTCTTCTTTAAAAACATTTCAACAAACTGAACAAGTGCCGCAATTACAAGGATGAATACAATTGTATTCAGATATGTAAGCTTAAGCGGTGTAAGTATACAGTCATATATAAGACTGCAGACAGCTGATGAAATAGTGATAACGCCGATAACAGCGCCACCCATTCCTGCTGCTGTGTTTATCTTCTTAGAAACTCCAAGGAAAGGACACAAACCGAGGAACTGGCTTAAAACTACATTATTGACAATTGCTGTACTTACAGCTATCAATAATAACTGTGAAAAATATCCCATATTTACCTCCCTTAGTTATTCTTAGCCTCAGCCTTAGCTTCTTCTATCTCTTCTGTGTAGTCAGGAACTTCTGCAGGCTTCATGCCTTTCTTTCTCTTAATTCTGTTCATAATAGCAATCATGAATGCAAGAACAAAGAACGCTCCTGGTGCAAGGATAAAGATACTTGCTGGTGTGTAACCGATTGTTGAGAGATCAAATAATGCGTTAGTACCATCTGAGAAAATTGTACCGCCACCGATAAGCTCTCTTATTGCTCCAAGGATTGTGATAGCAATTGTGAATCCAAGTCCCATACCTATTCCATCAAAGAATGAAGGAATTGGAGGATTCTTAGAAGCATAGGCTTCCGCACGTCCAAGGATAATACAGTTAACAACTATAAGAGGAATATATATTCCAAGTGAGTCGTACAGACTTGGCAGGAAGCCCTGCATAAGGAACTGTACCATTGTAACAAATGATGCAACGACAACGATGAACGCTGGCATTCTTACACCATCTGGAATAGCCTTACGAAGTAATGAAATCATAAGGTTTGATAATGCAAGTACTACTGTAGAAGAAAGTCCCATACCTATACCATTGATTGCTGATGTAGTAACCGCAAGTGTAGGACACATACCAAGTGTAAGTACCAGGGTAGGATTCTCTTTAATAATACCATTATAAAGTCTTTCTATACATTTATTCAAAGTCCGCACCTCCCTAGTTTCCTGCCACAAGCTTGTAAACTGCAAGCGCATAATTTACACCCTTTGTGACTGATTTAGAAGTAATTGTAGAACCACCGATTGCATCAACATTAGCATTGCTTTCTGATGCTGAACCATCTGTTACTACTGAAAATGATGCAACTGCATCAGACTTAGCTGTAAACTGTGATGTAAATGATGGATCCTGTTTAGCTCTCATACCAAGACCAGCAGTTTCGCTGATTGAAAGGAATGATACTCCAAGTACCTTTCCATCTGTTGAAATACCAACTGTAAACTTGATATCTCCGCCGTAACCGTCACTATCTGTAACTGTTACAACATAACCTGCTGTCTCGCTGCCTTTCTTTCCTATAGCAACTTCATTGACCTTATCCTTAGAGAAGTCAATGTCTGATGAAGCATTAATATCATCATCAGAAGGAAGGGCATCTATTGTCTCAAAGCTGTCTGCTTCTGCAAGAACTGCTTTGTAAGCCTTTTCCTTAGCATTCTCATTAGCCTTTGCAATAGGATCAAGTGTTATCTGATATACAACACCAAGAAGAATTCCGGCTACAAGTGTTATAGCAAATAAAACTAATGCATCTTTAACTATTTTCTTCATCTTATGCAGCCTCCTTTGCTTTCTTCTCTGGCTTCTTCTTACCAAATGACTTAGGAACTGTTACTCTCTCAATAAGAGGAACTAAGAGGTTACAGAAGATAATTGCATATGAAACGCCTTCTGCTGAACCACCATACATTCTGAAAATGAATGTAAGAAGACCTAAGCAGCAGCCAAATACAATTTTACCATTAGGTGTAATTGGTGAAGTTACATAATCTGTCGCCATGAAGATGGCACCAAGTAAAAGTCCACCACCACATACTTCCTCAAGCATATAGATTACATCGAAATGATGTCCTGGTGCAAAAAGGAATATAAGCACTGCAAATACACCTACATATGTTACAGGTATTCTCCAGTTAATAACCTTTCTTGCAAGGAGGTAGATACCACCTAAAAGAAGGCAGATTGCTGAAGTCTCACCGATAACACCACCTGTTGTACCAATAAACATCTTAGCTAATGAAACAACGCCTGTTGATTCTGCACCAGGCTTAAGGAGTGCAAGAGGTGTTGCTCCTGAATATGCGTCTAAAAATCCGTTAGATGTAACAAAATTAGTCATCGGACCTGTATATGCAATAAGAAGGAAACATCTTGCTGCAAGAGCAGGGTTCATGAAGTTCTGTCCAAGTCCTCCAAAAAGCTGCTTAACTACGATAATTGCAAATACACATCCTACGATTTCAAAACCAACATTTAATGTTGATGGAATATTTAATGCAATAAGAAGACCTGTTACTGCTGCACTTAAATCTGTAACAGTAACTTTCTTATGCATGAAATACTGATATAATGCCTCACATGCTACACAAGTAACAATACCGATTACTATACGAAGCAGTGCATCGAGGCCAAAATTAACTATACCAAATATGCTGGCAGGAGTTAAAGCAATAAGAACATCTCTCATTATTGTCTGAGTAGTATTCCCGCTTCGCACATGAGGATTAGTCGATACGTTAAAAATCTCACTCACTTTGATTGCCCACCTTTCTACTTCTTTCTTCTGTTAGCAAGTACTGTACTTCTCATAGCCTTAATCTGCTGTGTTAATGGTCTCTTGGCTGGACAGACATATGAACAGCTTCCGCACATTACACATTCCATACCATCGAACTTAGTAAAGCCTTCTTCATCATTACGTGATGCAAAACCGGCAAGCTTTGCTGGAAGAAGGTGTTCCGGACATGCCTCACCACATTTACCACATCTTATACATGCAGAAGATGTGGTCTTAGATACGATATCCTTCTGGAATACAAGAAGTGATGAACTTCCCTTAACAACAGGTACGTCAAGACTGTACATGGCAAATCCCATCATAGGACCACCGGAAATATATTTCTCAGGTTCTCCTACAGGACCACCGGCAGCGTCAAGAAGCTGTCTGTAATTAGTTCCTAACCATACATAGAAGTTGCCAGGCTCTTTAACTCCGTCGCCTGTTACAGTACATATTCTCTTAGTAAGAGGCTTACCTTCTATAACTGAAAGATAGATAGAGAATATTGTATCAACATTATGTACGATACAGCCTGCATCAGCTGGAAGCATGCTTGAATTAATAGCTCTTCCTGTTGTTGCATATATAAGACTACGCTCTCCTCCCTGTGGATACTTAGTCTTTAATGGCTTAACTTCAATATCAGGCTCAGAAGCTGTAGCTTCCTGCATGATTCTTATTGCCTCAGGCTTATTATCTTCAATACCGATAATTCCCTTAGCATGGTCAAATATCTTAAGAGCAATCTTAAGACCCATAACAACCTTGTCTGATTCTTCTAATAATCTTCTGTAATCAGATGTAAGGTAAGGCTCACACTCTGCTCCATTAACGATAATGTAATCTATGGCTTCAGGATTCTTTGGAGAGAGCTTAACATTAGTTGGGAAACCAGCTCCTCCCATACCTACAACACCAGCAGCCTTGATTCTTTCTAAGATAACGTCCTTAGTAAGATCCTCGAACTTCATAGGTGTATATTCAACTTCTTTGAATTCGCCATCATTCTCGATAATGATAGAATTGCACTTACCGCCTGTAGCCAATGTTCTTGGCTCAATAGCTTTAACAGTACCTGATACAGATGAATGAATGTTCGCAGAAACAAATCCACCTGCCTCGGCTATCAGCTGGCCTGCAAGGACATAGTCGCCCTTGGCAACAACTGGCTTAGCAGGTGCGCCGATGTGCTGTGAAAGCGGGAACACCATCTCTCCTACGGCTGGAAAGAGTTCTTTGATTGGTTTATCCTTAGAAAACTCTTTACCGTCATAAGGATGACATCCACCTTTAAATGTACACTTTCCCATGACATATTTCTCCTTATAAAGTTTTTATTAAATAGTATTTTATCTCAATAAATAGCAAAAATCTACTTTTTTTTGTGTATATATTCCTATATAATAAGAGAAAATGAGTACTTTTTTAACAATCGGTTTGTCTAATCAAACCTAAAACGAGGATTTTTTATGATAACTATTAATGATACCCTGCACACAAACGCAGACACCGCAATGCTTAAAGCAATATGCCCGGATACTGACAGCATCTGCTTTTTTGATATAGAAACCACAGGATTTTCAAGAAATTATAACATAGTATATCTCATAGGCGCTGTATATTTCCATAACGGAATAACACATTATTTACAGTGGCTTGCAGAATCCGATTCCGATGATTCCCGCATGAACATTCAGCTTACTGCTCCCTCCGGTGTGGTCTATTCCTATTTTCTGGAACCTGATGAACAGACGGTACTTCCTTTTTCCGAAGGCTCCGGTGAGTATCTCATCACCTGCTATCAGCAGGTTGATGGAAACCAGTATGCCGCCCTTTACACGGAAACGCTCACAATAAAGCTTCAGAATGAGTTTCTTCCGTTTCTGTATCCTGTCTCTTATACACATCTGACGCTGCCGACGATC
>ERZ1027042.523-NODE-523-length-13910-cov-5.559220_pt1 | contig 13910 bp, 11 predicted proteins | sample MGYA00519435_ERZ1027042 | MGnify/ENA primary metagenome ERZ1027042 (study PRJEB26926, sample SAMN06164586) | human gut metagenome | biome: ENVO:00009003; feature: ENVO:2100002; material: ENVO:00002003 | host: Homo sapiens | place: USA | collected 2012 ...
CCGTCAACACCTTCTTCGATTTCTACGAATACACCGAAGTTAGTGAAGTTGCGAACTTTTGCAGTGTGTTTAGAACCTACAGGGTATTTTTCTTCGATAGTTTCCCATGGATCAGCTTTCAGCTGTTTGATACCCAAAGACATCTTACGTTCTTCGCGGTCCAAAGTCAGAACTACAGCTTCGATTTCGTCGCCTACTTTCATGAAGTCCTGAGCTGAACGCAAGTGCTGGCTCCAAGACATTTCTGATACGTGGATCAAGCCTTCTACGCCCGGAGCGATTTCGATGAATGCTCCATAGTCAGCCATAACAACTACTTTACCCTTAACGTGGTCGCCTACTTTCAAGTTAGCGTCCAAACCGTCCCAAGGATGCGGAGTCAACTGTTTCAAACCTAAAGCGATACGTTTCTTTTCGTCATCGAAGTCAAGGATAACTACGTTCAGTTTCTGATCAAGCTGAACAACTTCACGCGGATCGCTTACACGACCCCATGACAAGTCGGTGATGTGGATCAAACCGTCTACGCCGCCCAAGTCGATGAATACACCGTAAGATGTGATATTTTTAACAGTACCTTCAAGTACCTGACCTTTTTCAAGTTTACCGATGATTTCTTTCTTCTGCTGTTCCAGTTCAGCTTCGATAAGAGCCTTGTGAGAAACAACAACGTTCTTGAATTCTTGGTTGATCTTAACAACTTTGAATTCCATAGTCTTACCTACGAATACATCGTAGTCGCGGATAGGTTTAACATCGATTTGAGAACCCGGCAAGAATGCTTCGATACCGAATACGTCAACAATCATACCACCCTTAGTGCGGCACTTGATAAAGCCTTTAATGATTTCTTCGTTTTCAAGAGCAGCGTTCACACGATCCCAAGAGCGAGTTGCACGTGCTTTCTTGTGTGACAGGATCAACTGTCCTTTTTTGTCTTCCTGATTTTCAATGTATACTTCTACAGTATCACCTACTTTCAGTTCAGGATTGTAACGGAACTCACTCAAAGGAATGATACCGTCTGATTTGTAGCCGATATTGACAACTACTTCGCGTTTGTTCATTGCGATAACAGTACCATCCACAACCTCGCGGTCATTTACTTTGTTCAGTGTACTGTCATAAGCTTGTTCAAGAGCTTCGTGGCTCATGCCTGTAACGGCTTCACCGTTTTCATAAGCTTCCCAGTTGAAGTCTTCAACAGGAGCGATGTTTTTTAAATTTTCCATTAATAAAATTGTTAAAATTCTCAGTTAATTACGTTAGACATTATATTGATTATCTAATTTCGGGCGCAAAGATACAATAATTTACTGAATCACAAATAGATTTGAGGCTTTTTCTTTAAATTTGAATATTTAATTGTCTAATTATAAACCGATATTGAATTATGTTCATATCTTTGCGATAATATAAATCTATTTAGCAAATGCTACCATCCATACTATTAGCGGTTGTTGCTTTATTTTTTATGATAAAGTGGTGGCTCGAAACAAAGAAAACAAAAAGTCTGAATAAGGAAGTTCTTGCCCAAAAGAACGAACTTGGTTTAAACAAAGATTTTTCGGATGCCATCTTACGCAATATCGATGCGTACATTGTATTGGCCAATCGTAATTTTCTGGTAGAGAAAACCAATTATTATAGTTTGAACAGTGAAAAGGATGACTGCGTCCTTCACAGGGTGGGGGAATTGCTTCGGTGCAAAAATGCGTTGGATTCCGGTGCATGCGGCACTCACGAGAATTGTAAATCCTGTCCGGTGCGTGCTTCCATCGAAAGGTGTTTTCGCGAAAAAAACAGCTTTTCCCGGTTGGAAGCTCCGATGAGGCTTTATTTGTCGGATGACACTGATAACTACGTGGATTGTGTGGTGAGTGTTTCGGGGGCATATATGGTGCAGAACAGAGATGAAAAGGTGTTGCTGACCGTGAGAGATATTACGCGTTTGAAGAAGGTACAGGAAGAACTGGAGGCGGCCAGGCGGGTGGCGGAAGTGGCAGGTGAACAGAAGACAGCTTTCCTGGCTAATATGAGCCATGAAATTCGGACTCCGCTGAATGCGATAGTTGGTTTCGCGGGATTGTTGGCCAATGCTTCCGAATCCGAACGTAATTCTTATGTTGAGATAATCAAAGGTAATACGAATATGTTGTTGCAGTTGGTTAATGATATTCTGGATATGTCAAAGATAGAGGCGGGGACATTGGAGTTTATTTATTCCGATACGGATGTTAATCAGATAATGCGTGAACTGGAAGGGATTTTCCGGCTGCGTCTGGAAGAGGCTGACAGTTCGGTGCGTATTGTGTTTGAGCCTTGTCTGCCGGTCTGCTTTATTCATACCGAAAAGAACCGGGTGTCACAGGTACTTTCCAATTTTCTGTCGAATGCATTCAAGTATACCAAAGAAGGCAGCATCACTTTAGGATATAAGGTGCGGGAGGATGATATCTACTTCTATGTGCAGGACACGGGAGCCGGCATTCCGGCCGGGAAGGTGGATAAAGTCTTTGAACGTTTCATGAAACTGGATGCCAAAAAGCAGGGAACGGGTTTGGGGTTGTCTATCAGCCGGACCATTATCAAGAAACTGGGCGGTGAGATAGGGGTATTCTCGGAATATGGCAAAGGTTCTACTTTCTGGTTTACCCTGCCGGTGAAACCTTTTGATTTTTTACCTTTGCAGCAACGGACGGAAGACGTTTCGGAAACCGTTGAATTCAATGAAACCGAATACGATGCGGGGGCTGTTCGCCGAACCATTCTGATAGCCGAGGACATGGACGACAATTATCTGCTCTATAAGATTTATCTGGAAAAACACTATGATTTGATCCGTGCCACAAACGGTGAAGAAGCCGTTTCCAAATACCTGGAATGCAATCCGGATATTATTTTGATGGATATAGGCATGCCCGTGGTGGACGGTTATCAGGCAACGGATGCCATTCGCCAACTGTCTTCCGATATCCCCATTGTGGCGGTAACGGCTTTTGCATACGATGAAGACAGAAGAAAAGTAATGTCCAGAGGCTTCAACGGTTATTTATCAAAGCCTCTGAACAAAGATGAACTATTGAAAATGCTTCATAAGATGGGTATCTGATATTTTAATCTTCCAGTGAATAGTCAATGGTAGTCACCACGCGTATTCGTTTGATATAAGGAGTATTGGCATCGCGGTCTTCGATGCTGAATTGTCCTTGATAAGCTCTTTTTATCTTTCCCAGTTCACTGTCCGAGTCTTTGGCAAACTTGATGGCGGCGGCGCGGGCGTTCTTTGTTGCTTCTTCTATCATCTGAGGTTTCACGGCATTGAGCCCTGTAAAGTCATACTGCACATTGTAGCGGTAATCTCCTCCGGTAATGGCGATGCCCTGCTTCAGAAGCTCACTCTGTTCTTTTATCAGATTACGGACAAGTTCCACTTTGTCGGATGTAACAGTGATGACAGTTGTAATATTATAACGGAATTGAATCGGATTACTATTATAACGGTCGGCCTGCAAGTCGATAAGTTCGGGAGCATTGATACTGATTTCCTGCTCCGTGATACCTTTTTGTTTGAGGAAAGTGACGATAGTCTGATTCGTATTATTAATCTTATTATATAAGGCAGGTAAGTCATTTCCCACTTCCTTGTACATCAGAGGCCAAGTAACCTTGTTGGCAGGCACTTCCATTTCAGCCAATCCTTTGACGGTTACTACCCGGTCTTTACCGGCGAAAGTATCCAGTCCGTTTTTGATAAAATACCCCATAATCAGCATACCTATTGCTAAGATAATGGCTTCCGGTTTCCAACTTTTCATGTCTTAATTGTTTTTAGTTATACAATTTATTTCTTATTATAAATGTCCAAGACCTTTTTTACTGAACCATATTTCTGCAACAATTGTTTAGCCTTTTTTTCGTCTAGCTGCAGTTCCTCCATAATCATTCTCATTCCCCGGTCTACCAGTTTTTGGTTGCTTAGTTGCATATTGACCATTCGGTTTCCCTTCACCCTTCCCAGTTTTATCATCACGGAAGTGCTGATCATGTTGAGAATCATTTTTTGCCCTGTGCCGCTTTTCATGCGCGAACTGCCGGTCACAAACTCCGGGCCCACAATCATTTCGATGGGAATATCCACTGCGTGTGAGAGGGGAGAATCAGGATTGCTGCTGATTCCTGCCGTCAGTATGCCTCTTTTCCGTGCCTGTTGCAATGCGCCGATGACATAAGGCGTTGTTCCCGAAGCGGCAATGCCTATCACGGTATCTTTGTCGCTGATGTGGAAAGCCTGCAATTCTTCCCATCCCTTCAACGTGTCGTCTTCCGCATTTTCCACCGGATGCCGCAGAGCCGTTTCGCCTCCGGCTATTATACCTATTATATAAGTATCGGGCATACCGAAAGTCGGTGGAATCTCCGAAGCATCCAATACCCCCAGGCGTCCGCTGGTTCCGGCTCCGATATAAAATACCCGTCCGCCTTGCTGCATCCGTTCCACGATACCTGTTACCAGTCTTTCTATGTGGGGAATACAGGAGCGCACGGCCAAGGCTACTTTTTGGTCTTCCTCATTGATACCTTCCAATAAGCTTCGCACGGACAACTGTTCCAGGTCTTCGTGCAAAGACGGCTGCTCGGTTATTTTAATAAAACTCATATTCTGAAATGATAATTTATCAACCCTTCCATCGGACTCTTTATTATCTTGCCGACTTGAATGCCCAATGCATCGGCTGCTTCTTTCACCTCCGCCCGGAAATGCCATGCGATGGAACCGATAAAATGAACCGGGCAACTGGCATATTCGTACAGCATCACATTCCTTTCGAAGAAATCGGTGAAACAGGAAAGCAGCAACGCATGAATCTCCGCTCTTTGCCGGTGTGTGGATAAGAAAGGAGTGAGGCTTGCCAGAAAACGGTTGGCAAGCGGCTGCCGATATACTTTGTCCAAGATAAGGGCAGGCGTCAACTCATATTCTTTCAGCAGCAGTTCGCACAAGTCGGGGGGGAGCTGTTTTTTGAGGCAGTCACCCACCAGGCGTTTACCCAGCACGGCTCCGCTTCCTTCGTCCCCCAATATGTACCCCAGTGGAGAAACATTGGAAACAATTTTTTCACCGTCGTACTCGCAGGAATTCGATCCTGTTCCCAATATACAGGCAATACCTTTCGTGTGTCCGCACAAGGCGCGGGCGGCTCCCGACAAGTCACTTTCCACCGCAACATGGGCGTGTGGGAAACATTCGGTGAGGGCATCTGCTACGATGCATGCCTTTTCGGGCGTGCAGCCGGCGCCATAGAAATAAAGTTCGGTGACGGTGTCTTTTTCCGTCAACTGCGGGAAAAGGTTTTCTGTTATTTGCCGGCTTATTTCTTTGGTGGAAAGATAAAACGGATTGATGCCGGGAGTTTGGACTATCCGGTAATCCGTTTGGCTGTTGCCGATGCACCAATCGGTTTTGGTGGAACCACTGTCTGCTATTACAATCATGGTTACTGGTTAATGGTTATAGTGTACGCAAAGATATGAATAATAATTGAAAATGAGTGCCGAATCAACAAAACGTGATACAATATGCATTAGATATGAATCAATTATTGAGCGTTTTCCTAGGAATTATTCTATTTTAGATTTTTGTCGGTTAGACTTAACCGATTGAGAAATAAACTTTTAGCGAACTATTTGAAAAGTAGCGGTAACGAGTTAGCAACCGTGTGAATTTCAGCGTTTTGCATTACTATGCTGTCAAATAACTCTTTCAAGTGCAAATATAGGGATTTTTTTCGAAAGTACGAACTATCGGTGGCAGTTTTATAAAATCGACTGGCGAAAAAACAAATAGAATTTTCCAAAATAGCTTTGGATAAGCCATTAACGAAATACTTTCTTTTAAGAGCACAGTGGTTTACCCAATAAAATTATATACCTTTGTGACAAGTTAAAGAAGATGTCGCATCGGATAAAAGAAGCATTGATTGAGGTGGGTATTAGTCAAACTGAATTGGCTAAACGACTTGGCAAAGGTTTTAATATGGTCAATCTATACGCCACGAACAGAGTGCAACCGCCTATACCCGTACTATACAGGATAGCGGAAATACTGAATGTGGATGTGCGTACACTTCTTGTACCTAATGAAATAAAAAAATAGACATATGGCAAATACTAATCTAAAAGAAGCTAAGGCGGCTAAGAATGATGAGTTCTATACGCAATTTCATGACATAGAGATTGAAATGAATGCCTATCTTGAATATGACCCGGACGTGTTTAGGGGAAAGACTGTATTGCTTCCTTGTGATGACCCCGAATGGAGCAACTTTACCCGATACTTTGCTGCCAAGTTTGATGAGTTAGGCTTGAAAAAACTGATTTCTACGAGTTATGCGCCGGATAGCAAAAAATACAAAACACCTTATCAGCCCTCTTTGTTTGAGAAAGAAGCGCCTCAATTCGACCCGTCCAAGGCACAGGTGAAAGGTAAGATATTCATCTTGGAACGAGACAAAAGCGGGGACGGACGTATCAATATTGATGACCTCGAATGGAAGTATATGGATGGTGACGGGGATTTCCGAAGCAAAGAAGTTACCGAACTTCGTAATGAAGCGGATTTTATCATCACCAATCCGCCGTTCTCCCTCTTTCGTGAGTTCTTGGCTTGGATTGTGGAAGCTGGGAAGAAGTTTGCTGTAATAGGTAACATGAACGCAATCACTTATAAAGAGGTCTTTCCCTTGATAAAAGATAACAAAGTTTGGTTAGGTGCTACAGGAAATGGAAATGATATGGTTTTTGGCGTTCCTGACGGAGCTAAAGTAGATGAGAAAGACAAGGCTAAAGCTGCAAGATTGGGATATGTCGGTAATTATACCCGATTAGGCAATTCATGTTGGTTTACCAGCATAGAGCATGGTCGTCGTCATGAGCCATTGCCACTGATGAGCATGGCAGACAACCTCCGCTTTTCCAAACATAAGGAACTGAAAGGCAAAGCTGCCTATGACCGCTACGATAATTATGATGCCATTGAAGTACCTTTTACGGATGCCATTCCGTCAGATTATGAAGGAGTGATGGGAGTTCCTATATCCTTTTTGATTAAGTATTGTCCGGAGCAATTTGAAATCTTAGGGATAACCGATAGGCAAAACACATCTTGTTTACGAACGAAAAAGTACACGGATATGGATAGCCCCAAATATAACGACTTAAATGCCCGAAGCGTTATTAAGGTTGGCGAAAAATATATTCCCATGTACGCCCACTCATTCGCAAATTATAATCTGATATGCTTAATAAGAACACGTGCATAGACTTGGGTGTAATATTTCCCGTCAACCATATAATAAGTTTCATTCTGAGGCACTTCGGAATGAAGCAATACTGCCCCGTCATTGAGTTTCGTCACTTTGGATTCTTTTCCATGACGGTCAACCTGGATTTGCTCGGGATAGATTTTAGAGGCACTTCCGAACCACGTCTTTGTTATCCCTAAGATTTCAACTTAAAAATAAAGACAAAAATATAATATTATGACTCAGCATAATGCCATCAAGCTTTTTGAAACCAAGAAAGTTCGTACTATTTGGGATGACAAAGAAGAAAAATGGTACTTTTCCATAGTGGATGTGGTGGCTGTCCTAACCGATAGCCCTAATCCTCGTAAGTATTGGAGTGTCTTGAAAACACGTTTAAAAAAAGAAGGGAGTGAGTTGACTACAAATTGTAGTCAACTGAAAATGAAATCGGCTGATGGAAAGATGTATTTAACCGATGTCGCAGATACTCAGCAGCTTCTCCGTTTGATTCAGTCTATTCCATCGCCCAAAGCAGAACCGTTCAAGCAATGGATGGCACAAGTGGCGACTGAACGTCTTAACCAAATGCAAGACCCCGAACTCTCTATCAATCAAGCACTGGTGGACTATAAGCGGTTGGGGTATTCGGATAATTGGATTAATCAGCGTCTCAAATCTATAGAGATTCGTAAAGACCTCACGGATGAATGGAAGCGGCACGGATTGCAAGAGGGGGTGCAGTTTGCTACGCTGACCGATATTATTTATCAGACCTGGAGTGACATGACCGCCAAGGAATATAAGCAGTTCAAAGGTCTGAAAAAAGAGAACTTACGTGACAATATGACCAATAAGGAATTGGTGCTAAATATGTTGGCGGAACTTTCCACCAAAGAAATATCTGAAAGTAAAAATCCGGAGACATTTCGGGAACACATGGATGTGGCGGAAGCTGGTGGTGAGATTGCCCGCAATGCCCGTATGGAGTTGGAAGCCAAGACGGGCAAGGCGGTCATCAGTCCGTTGAACGCCAAGACAGGCATTGCGCTCAATTCATCACCGGAAGAAGAAGACACAAAAGAATAATCCTATAAAGTGAATCAATATTATGGAGACAACATTACATACAGAATGGACTGTCGAAGACATCTGTAAAGGGTTTACCTACAACGAATTGGAAGGTAAAGGTCTATTTGGATTGGACGGGCGGCTCACTATCCAACCCGAGTATCAACGCCATTATATCTACAACGATGGGAAACGTGATGTAGCGGTAATAGAATCCCTGCTGAAAGGCTATCCCATCGGACTAATCTATTTCAATCGGACTGTGAACGGACGATTTGAAGTACTTGACGGGCAGCAACGCATCACTTCTATCGGTCGGTTTGTTACAGGTAAATTCGCCATCAAGGATGAAGCGGATAACGTGCAGTATTTCTCGGGATTGCCCGAAGAGCAGCAACAAAAGATTATGCAATCCTCTCTGCTGGTATATGAATGCGAGGGTGAAGAAAAGGAAATAAAAGAGTGGTTTAAGACCATCAATATTGTGGGCATTCCGCTCAAGGAGCAGGAATTGCTCAATGCCATCTATTCGGGCGAGTTCGTAAATGCAGCCAAGCGGGTGTTCAGTAATTCCCAAAATGCGGAAATACAGAAATGGAGTCATTATATCAAGGGAGATGTGAAACGGCAGGATTATCTGGCGGAAGCCCTCCGGTGGATTTGCGACAGTAAGGGGATGAGCATTGATGCCTATATGAGCATACACCGTCACGAGCCTTCCACGGGAGAATTGGAAAGTTATTTCCGTTCTGTGATTGACTGGGTATCGGCTACCTTTACTATGGTAGAGCGTGACATGTGCGGCTTGGAATGGGGACGGCTGTATGAAACGTACCATACCACCCCTTATAGTACCGTCCATGTTACAGAACGGGTAAAAGCCTTGCAAGCGGATGAAAGCGTGCGGTGCCCCCGAAATATTTACGAATATGTACTGGGTGGAGAAGAGGATAGGAAATTACTTGACATCCGTATCTTTGAAGAATCAACCAAGCGGGCTGCTTACAAGCGTCAGACCGAAGCGGCTGAGAAACAGGGAATTTCCAATTGTCCGCTCTGTGCGTTGGGGAATAATGCCAACAAAACCCGTATTTACAAACTTTCAGAAATGGATGCCGACCATGTGACTGCATGGAGCAAGGGAGGGTCAACCAGCATGGAAAATTGTGAGATGCTTTGTAAAACCCATAACCGTTCAAAGGGAAATCGGTAAAAGTGTGTTATTTTGAGAGAGTTAAATCAATTAATTCTCTCAAAATATGAACAATAAAAAAACATTTCACGAAGTTTCCGAGATTTGGTGTGATGCAAAACGTCCGATAGTGAAGCATTCCACCCTATGTGCATATCAGCTTACGTTACAGACACACCTATTGCCACGATTTGGCGCTGCGGAAAATATAACAGAGAAGGATGTCCAGCAGTTTGTGATAGACAAATGTACTTCCGGATTAGCAAGAAAAACAGTCCGGGATATAGTGGCAGTGCTCAAATCTGTTATCAAATATGGGAATAAGCATGGGATTTTCCATTTTGAAGAATGGGAAATCGAATATCCTACCCAAACAGAAAACAAACTGCCGTCAACATTGTCATTAAATCATCAACGTATATTGATGCGTCACTTGCTGGAACAGCCCACTCCACAAAATATAGGTGTACTGTTGGCTCTCTGTACCGGAATGAGAATCGGTGAGGTTTGTGCTTTGAAATGGGAAGATGTGGATTTTGCACAAAAGACAGTCATCGTGAAACATACTGTAGGCAGAATATATAACTGTGAGTTGAAATCTACAGAAAGGGTTCACTCTTCCCCCAAAACCAAGAATTCTTGTCGTGAGATTCCTATATCCAAACAACTTTTCCAAGCGTTGAAAATGGTAAGGAAACAATCTCAATCCCCATACGTGGTAGGCACTTCTACACAATCTAAAGAGCCTCGTTCTTATCGTGATTATTTTGGCAGGTTGCTAAAACGATTGGATATTCCCCACTTGGTCTTTCATGGACTTAGGCACACATTTGCGACCCGATGTATTGAAAGCCAGTGTGATTATAAAACTGTCAGCGTCATACTCGGTCACTCAAACGTAGCAACGACACTTAATCTGTACGTTCATCCTAATCTCAATCAAAAGAAACGGTGTATTGATCGTATGAGTAATTTCTTGGGAATAACATGAGTTAGTCTTGGACTCTATATATACATGGGGGACAAAAAATGTCCTCCATGTATGTGATGCGCATGATTGACTATAGCTTGAAGCCTTTATTCTTTTTCTGAATAGGCTTCCAGTCGACATTCTGTTGTAATCGTTCAAATTGTTTCTTGAACCATTCCCCGATATGTAGTCCGTCAATGGCAAGTATCAGCTTTCCATTGTTTGTACCAACTTTGGCAGTAACATCATTCGTCCTGAACTTACGCCTATGCTCATCGGAATAGAGTTCGCCGTTATATGGCAATGGCTTGCCTGTCATTAAATGGGCGGTCTGTTCATGGGTAAAGCCGACAGCAAGGCACAATTTCTCAATACGGAGCATAACACGAAACCAAGGAAACCATTCTGTGGCTTTTATCAACAAGGCGTTAAGCCTTGAGACTTCCGTTTGATGTTTTGTTACCATCTCGTCCTTTTCCAGCAAGTACCGTTGCTGCATTTCCAGCACTTGACGGCTGTAGTCTGTCCGTATGGTCTGTATCTCGGTTTGCAGTGCTTCGATGGTTTCTTCGTGTGTGGCTACCTCCCTATGCAGGGCGGTGTTCTCCCTTTCCAGCGTCTTGACCTTGTTACTGCCGAAAAGAGAACCGACGCTCTCGGCGATGTTGGCGGCTGCGGTGGTTGCCGCCCCTTTCAGCTTCTCGGTCTGTATTTCTTTTTTCGCCCGTCTTAGTTCCTCCCGTGCCGTTTCTTTCTGCTGCTGCAAATCCACCACTTCCGCTTTGAGGTCGTCGGAGAGTTTCTGTATATCCCGATAATACTGCTGCGTGGACTTGTGGCGAGCTTTCGAGCCGTCTATGCCCCTTTGCAGCCCGTATTTCGCCATCGCTTCGGCATAGGTATCTTGGTAGGACTTCAATTTCAGCCGTGTCATAATATCGTCTGCGCACAGTCTCACGGTGTCGGTCGGCTTCTTGCGGTATCGCTTCTTCGTCTGTTCCTCCCTTTTCCTGCGCTTTCGCTCTCCCTTGACGATGGGGACGAGTGTAACGTGTATGTGCGGCGTTTCCTCGTCCCTGTGCAGGTGAGCCGCCACGATGTTCTCCTTTCCGAACGTGTCGGCGAAGTATTTCAGATTGTCGGCGCACCACTCGTCCAAACGCCCCTCTTCCTCTATCCGCTTCATGTCCTCGTGCGTTCCCGACACGTTGATGCGGATAGCCCGTACTTGGTTGCTTCCGATTTTGCGTGTCAGCCCCGCTTCTTCTAATCTCTGCTGTATAGCCGCCGAACGGTCTTTTATCCCGTCGGGGTATTCGATAAGCCTGCGGTTTAGGTGCGTGCGTGTGGGGTCGGCGTTCTTCGGTATGATGAAACGCTCGATATGTGCGGTCGTTCCGCTGTCGCTGCCGTGCGCCTTTTCCATGTGTAAAACTACGAAACCCATATATTTTTCCTTTCTTTTTTGGCTTGTGAAACAATGATTTTTTGTATCTTCGGGGGCGGCAAATGCCGTCCCCGATGGGGTGTGCAGAGGGGCTTGCCCCTTGCCTTATTGGGGAATTTTCAGCGATACGTAGTATTGCGGCTCGGAAAATTCCCTAATAAGCTACGGTATTTTCTCCGTAAATACCCTGCGGCGTGTCGGCGGTCTTTCGGCGGTAGCTCTCCCTGCCGCCTGCTTACCCGTATAACCCCACCTTATTATTTCCCCCTTTCGGTCGGGAAACAGCCCCTTTCCGTCCGTGCGACGGTATGACCGTATGAATGTATGACGGACTGATACCCCGACCGACAGACCGTTACGCCATCCATCGGCGGCTCGGCTCGGTGTCGGCAACGACAGATACGATAACCGTCGTTTTCTCTTTTCGCTGGTGCGTTATTCTCTCCAACAACACTTTGCGGACTTTCGTCGCCCCGAACGATTCGATACGGAAAGCGAGGGCGGCTATCGTTTCGAGGTTGTAAACCTCCGCGCTGTATTTGTCCGATAGGCGGATAATACGCTTTATGTCATGTATGCTCAAAACTCCGCTTTTGCAGAGAGCCTTTATCCCTGCCCGAACCGTCGGGGCGATAACCCCGAACAGTTCGCAGATTTCCCGCTCGGTCATGGCGGTTGCACCTATATCGCTCGGCAGGGAGATATTGCCCTGCCCGTCCATCGTGATAATGTTCCTTTCTTCTTTCATCGGTATTCTGTTCTTAATTAGATGGCTCGGCAGATATTCTTCTCCATATCTTCCAACTTGTGCGACAAGGTTTCCATGTCTTGGCTTATCTTCTGGGCGGTGATTTTGGCGTAAATTTGGGTGGTCTTTATGTTCGTGTGTCCCAAAAGGCGGCTTACGGTTTCGATGGGTACGCCGTGCGACAGAAGTACGGTCGTGGCGTTCGTGTGTCGGGCTACATGATAGGTCAGCCGCACCTTGAAGCCGCATTGTCTGCCTATCTCTTTGAGTATCTTGTTACAACTGCCGTTACTCGGAACGGGGAAAACATGACCGTCCCTTGCCAGTCCCTTGTATTTCTCTATGATACGTTTGGGAACGTCCAAAAGACGGATGTTCGATTCGGTGTTGGTCTTCTTTCTTCGGGTGATTATCCACAGGTTGCCGTCGAAGAATGTTTGCAGGCGGTCGGCGGTGAGGTTCTTCACGTCGGAATACGCCAAACCCGTGAAAACAGAAAAGACGAACAAGTCCCGTACAAGTTCATGGTAGGTGTTCTTCATCAGTGCGTCCATGAGCGTCTGTATCTCCTTTTGGGTGAGGTAGCCCCTATCCACGCTTTCGGGTGAGTTGATATATCCGGCAAAGGGATTAAAGGGCAAACGTCCGTCGTTTCTCGCTATCGAAACGATGTGTTTCAACACGATCATGTAGCCCCACACGGTATTGGTGCGGCATTTCTTCTCCGTGCGCAGAAAATACTCGAAGTCGTTGATGAACGTGAGGTTGAGTTCCTTTAATGGAATATCCTCACGCTTGTAGGTATGGGGCAGGAACTCCCGAATATGGTTGCAGACCGTCCGATAACGGGTAAATGTACCCTGCGCCCTGCTGTGCCCGACTTTCTTCTCGAACTCGGCGTTGTGCTGCTCGAACAGCTTCAGCAAAGTTTCCTGCTTGACGCCGATACCGAGATAGGCGTCTTTCAACTTGGCGGCGGTAACATACCCGTCCGTCTGCATCAGTTCTTGGTAGTGGTGGTTTACCTCCACTCGGATTTTATCCACCGCAAGGTTGATTCTCTGCGCTTCGACGCTCTTGCCCGAAGCACGGTTGTTCTTCACGTCCCACAGCCGTGGGGGAACGTCCATCTTGCAACTGAACTGTTTAATCTCGCCGTCCACCGTGATACGGCACAT
>ERZ1027042.529-NODE-529-length-13812-cov-4.413971_pt1 | contig 13812 bp, 9 predicted proteins | sample MGYA00519435_ERZ1027042 | MGnify/ENA primary metagenome ERZ1027042 (study PRJEB26926, sample SAMN06164586) | human gut metagenome | biome: ENVO:00009003; feature: ENVO:2100002; material: ENVO:00002003 | host: Homo sapiens | place: USA | collected 2012 ...
CGAGATCTAGTACGGTCTCGTGGGCTCGGAGATGTGTATAAGAGACAGGTGGTGTAGATGGCCATATCGCCGAAAAGGAGCCTGTCGCCCTCGGTCAGGGGGGCGTCGAAGCTGTAGTCTCCCACGACATCGCCTGCGAGGCAGGTCGGCCCGCCGAGGCGGACGGTGACGCTCTTTTCGCCCGGCTCCCCTGCGCCCAGCAGAGGCGGGCGGTAGGGCATCTCGATGACGTCCGGGGTGTGGCAGGCGGCGGACATATCGAGGATGGCGAGGCTGGTGCTGCCGTTGTGCAGGGTGTCCAGCACCGTGGTGACGAGATAGCCCGCGTTCAGCGCCCACGCCTCGCCCGGCTCGAGATAGACCTGTACACCGTACTTCTCCTGCATCCGGGTGATGCAGGCTTCCAGCGTCGGAAGGGCATAGCCCGGGCGGGTGATGTGGTGTCCGCCGCCGAAGTTGAGCCACTTCAGGCCCGGCAGCAGGCTGCCGAACTTCGCCTCGACCGCGTCCAGCGTCAGGGCCAGCGCGTCGGCGTCCTGCTCACAGAGGGTGTGGAAGTGGAGGCCGTCCAGCAGGGAAGAGAGGCCCGGCTGCTTTTCCAGCGCGGCATCCCACTGGGCGCGGGTGGTGCCGAGGCGGCTGCCCGGGGCGCAGGGGTCATAGATGGCGTGGCCCTCCTGCGTCGAGCACTCGGGGTTGATGCGCAGGCCCACGCTCTTGCCCGCCGCCTTTGCGGCCGGGCCGAACTTTGCCAGCTGGCTGGGCGAATTGAACACGATGTGGTCGGCGTAATCCAGAAGCTCGTTGAACTCGTCCACCCGGTAGGCGGCGCAGAAGACGTGGTTCTCCTTCTGGGGCAGCTCCTCCCTGCCCAGACGGCTCTCGTAGAGGCCGCTGGCCTCCGTGCCCGCCAGATAGGGCGCGAGGAGGGGGTAGAGGTCGAAGTTGGAGAAGGCCTTCTGGGCCAGCAGCATCTTGCAGCCCGTCCGCTGCTGGACGCCCAGCAGGATCTCGCCGTTGCGGCGCAGCTGGGCCTCGTCCAGCAGGTAGCAGGGGGTGGGCAGGGAAGCGAGGGCCGCTTCGGAGAGGTTTGCCAGCCCGGCGAAGGGCGGGCGTGTATCCAGCACCCGCATCAGTCCACCAGAGCCGGGCTGTGGCTCTCAGAGCGGGGCAGGCCGTACTTGTCCAGAGCGTCCAGATACGGGTCCGGATCAAACTCTTCCACAGTGTGCACGCCCTTGGTGGTCCACTTGCCGGTGAGCAGCATCAGTGCGCCGCACATGGCCGGTACGCCGGTGGTGTAGCTGATGGCCTGACTGCCCACCTCCTTGTAGCACTCCTGATGGTCGCACACATTATAAATATAGTAGGTCTTTTCCTTGCCGTCCTTCTTGCCGGTGAAGATGCAGCCGATGTTGGTCTTGCCCTTGGTGCGGGGGCCAAGGCTGGCGGGGTCCGGCAGCAGAGCCTTGAGGAACTGGATGGGCACGATCTCCTGCCCGTTGAAGTTGACCGGGGTGGTGGACAGCATGCCCACATCCTCCAGACAGCGCATGTGGTCGAGATAGCTCTGGCCAAAGGTCATGAAGAAGCGGATGCGCTTTGCCTCCGGGATGTTCTTGGCAAGGGACTCGATCTCCTCGTGGTGCAGCAGGTACATATCCTTGTCGCCCACCTGATCGAAGTTGTATTCCCGCTTGATGCTCATAGCCGGGATCTCCACCCAGTGGCCGTTCTCCCAGTAGCTGCCGGGAGCGGACACCTCGCGCAGGTTGATCTCCGGGTTAAAGTTGGTGGCAAAGGCATAGCCGTGGTCGCCGCCGTTGCAGTCCAGAATATCAATGGTGTCAATGGTGTCGAACTCGTGCTTTTTGGCGTAGGCGCAGTAAGCCTGGGTCACGCCCGGGTCGAAGCCGCTGCCCAGCAGGGCGGTCAGGCCGGCTTCCTCAAACTTCTTTGCGTAGGCCCACTGCCAGCTGTAATCAAAGTAGGCGGAGAAGCCTGCTTCCTTGCAGCGCTTCTCGTAGATGGCACGCCACTCCGGGTCGTCGGTGTTCTCCGGCTCGTAGTTGGCGGTGTCCATGTAGTTGACGCCGCAGGCGAGGCAGGCGTCCATGATGGTCAGGTCCTGATAGGGCAGGGCGATGTTCATCACGAGGTCGGGCTGGTAGCTCTTGATGAGGGCGATGACCTCATCCACATGGTCGGCATCCACCTGTGCGGCGGTGATCTTGGTGGTGGTCTTGGGGGCCAGCTCGGCGGCCAGCTTGTCGCACTTTGCCTTGGTGCGGCTGGCGATGCAGATCTCGGTGAACACCTCGGGCACCTGACAGCACTTGTGGATGGCAACGGAGGCCACGCCGCCGCAGCCGATGATCAGAACTTTGCTCATGATTTTTCTCCTTTATGTCAATGTGTGCAAATTTGGTCAGACCTGAAAGCCGGGCCAGCCCTTGTCCAGCGCGATCAGCGTTTCGCGCAGCACCTTGCAGGCGGTGGCGGTGGAAACGCCGGTGGTATCCAGCGTGGGAGCCAGCTCGTTGAGGTCTGCGGCTACGATGTTGGCTTTCGTCACGGTGCGGATGGCATCCAGCAGCTGCAAAAAGCTCACGCCGCCGGCTTCGGGCGTGCCGGTGCCGGGGAAGCAGGAGGGGTCCAGACAGTCGAGGTCGATGGTCAGGTAGACGGGCACCTTGCTCTCGCACAGCTGTTCCGTCAGCTCGGCAAGGCCGGTAAAATCGAATTTGTGCATCTCGGTGTGCTGGGCTGCAAATTCGAACTCGGCGCGGTCGCCGCTGCGGATGCAGAACTGATGGATGCGGCCGTCGCCCACCAGCTCATGGCAGCGGCGCAGCACGCAGGCGTGGCTCAGCTTTGCACCAAGGTAGTCGTCCCGCAGGTCGGCGTGGGCATCAAAGTGCACGATGTGCAGATCCGGATATTTCTTCACAGCAGCCCGCACGGCACCCAGCGTTACCAGATGTTCACCGCCCAGCAGCAACGGGAACTTGCCGTCCTGCAGGATCTCCTCTGCGCGGGCTTCGATGTCCGCAAGGGCGCTCTCGCTGGAGCCGAAGCACAGCTCCAGATCGCCGCTGTCGAAGATGTCAAAATCGGTCAGGTCGGCATTCTGGTAGGGGCTGTAGGTCTCCAGACCATAGCTTTCGTGTCGGATGGCCGCCGGGCCGAACCGTGCGCCCGGGCGGTAGCTGGTGGTGGAATCGTAGGGGGCACCGTACAGCACGATGCTGGCGGCGCGGTAGCTGCTGTCACAGCCGATGAAGTTTTCAATGTTGGGTTGCATCAGTGTTCCTCCACTTCCCGCAGCATTTCCTCAAGGAATGCCGGCAGGTAAAATGCGCCGACATGCAGCCGGGCGGTGTAGTAGCGGGTGCGCATGTTCAGCGCCTTCCATGCGTCTGCATCCAGATCATCGATGGGATGATACTTTTTGCTGGCAAAGCCGAACAGCCAGTACCCAGCCGCAAAGGTGGGAATGTGTGCCTGATACACTCGGCTGATGGGGAAGGTGGACGCAATGCGCTTGTGGCTGCGCTGCATGGCGCTGGCATCCTCGGCATAGAAGGGGCTGCCCTGCTGGTTCACCATGATGCCGTCCGCTTTCAGGGCATTGAAGCAGCTGCCGTAGAATTCGCGGGTGAACAGACCCTCGGATGGGCCGAAGGGATCGGAGGAGTCCACGATGATGAGGTCGTACTCCTCCTCGCAGCGGCGGATATACTTGAGGGCGTTCTCAAAATAGATGTGCACCCGGCGGTCATCCATGCGGCAGGCGTTGCTGGGTAGGAAGGCGCGGCAGGCTTCCACCACCTGCGGGTCCATCTCCACAAGGTCGATGCGCTCCACCCGGTCGTAGCGGGTCAGCTCCCGCACCACGCCGCCGTCACCGGCACCGATGACAAGGATGTCTTTTGCCTGCTTGTGCACCGCCATGGGCACATGCACGATCATCTCGTCATAGATGAATTCGTCGCGCTCGGTCAGCATCACATTGCCGTCCAATGTGAGCACCCGGCCAAACTCCGGCGTTTCAAAAATATCGATGCGCTGGTAATCGCTCTGCTTGGAGTAGAGCTGTTTGTTCACCCGGATGCTGTGCTTCACGTCCGGGGTGTGAAACTCAGAAAACCAAAATTCCATCTGCATTCCCTCCTTATGCCAGAACGTTCAGCCGCTCGATGTCCGGGTCCTCGGGGCCGGTCATGCTGCAGCCCTTGGCCTTGGCGTACTCGATATAGTTCAGGATCTCCTTGGTGATGCGCTCGCCGGGGGCCAGAATGGGGATGCCCGGCGGGTAGCACATGACGAACTCGCTGCACACCATGCCCTCGGTCTCCCGGAGCGGCAGGCTCTTTTTGGGCGCATAGAACGCTTCCTGCGGGCTGGCGGCCACAACGGGGTCGATGTATTCCTGACTCAGCAGGCCGGAGCCGTCGGTCTGGTAGCGGCGCTTGATCTCGGCCAATGCGCTGACCAGACGCTCCACCTCCTGCGGGCGGTCGCCGATGGAAAGATAGGCAAGGATGTTGCCAATGTCGCCGAACTCGATCTGGATGTCGTACTCATCGCGCAGGATGTCGTACACCTCAATGCCTGCAAGGCCGATATCCAGCGTGTGGACGCTGAGCTTGGTGGTATCAAAGTCAAAAACGGAGTCGCCGTTGCACAGCTCCTTGCCAAAGGCGTAGTAGCCGCCCACGGCGTTGATCTCCTCGCGGGCATACTCGGCCATGTCGGCCACTTGGTGGAATACCTGCCGCCCGCGCTGCGCAAGGTTGCGGCGGGAGATATCCAGACTGGACATGAGCAGGTAGCTGCCGGAGGTGGTCTGGGTCAGGTTGATGATCTGCCGCACATAGCCCGGGTGCACATTGGGGCCGATGAGCAGCAGGCTGGACTGCGTTAAACTGCCGCCGCTCTTGTGCATGGAGACGGATGCCATATCAGCCCCTGCCGCCATGGCAGACACCGGCAGGCCGCCGCCAAAGTAGAAGTGGGTGCCGTGGGCTTCGTCTGCAAGGCAGAGCATCCCGGCATCGTGGGCCATTTTTACGATGGCGCGCAGGTCAGAGCAGATGCCGTAGTAGGTGGGGTTATTCACCAGCACAGCCACAGCATTCGGATGCTCTTTAATGGCCTTTTCCACCTGTTCCCGCTTCATGCCCAGCGAGATGCCAAGGCGCTTGTCCACCTCGGGGTTCACATACACCGGCACCGCGCCGCACAGTACCAGTGCGTTCAGCACACTGCGGTGCACATTGCGGGGCAGAATGATCTCATCGCCGCGCTTGCAGGCGGTAAGCACCATGCTCTGCACACTGCTGGTGGTGCCGCCCACCATGAGGAATGCGTGGGCAGCGCCAAAGGCATCTGCGGCCAGCTCCTCTGCTTCCCGGATGACCGATACCGGGTGGCAGAGATTATCCAGCGGCTTCATGCTGTTCACATCCACGCCCACGCACTGCTGGCCCAGAAAGGCGGTCAGCTCCGGGTTGCCGCGGCCTCGCTTGTGGCCGGGCACATCAAAGGGCACCACCCGCATTTTGCGGAACTGTTCCAGCGCTTCATAGATGGGCGCACGGTTCTGGTTCAGCCGGAACCGTGTTCGGTTCTCACTCATGTTTTTCCTCCGTCCCTGATCCCGATGCAAACAAAAAAGCGCAAGTACCGCACAAAAAGTGCAGACTTGCGCTTTGAAAAGCATTTGAATGCGCCGCCAAAGACCCCCGGAAGAAACACCAGAGTACAAAGGCCGCTTCGCATGATTCAAAAAAGACGGGATTATGAGAGTCTATATAGCAATTCTGCTTTTACTGCTCTTTATTGACCGTTTCACAAGTCTGCACACTGACTGCGCAATTTCATGGTTGTAAAGGAACCAACTTATAAAATTTGAGCTGCTACGCTCAATCAATAATGGCGGCTGTGCCGCCGGTCGGCAGTGGACCCGGCTGTCCGTATGGCCTTAGCCCCGCTGGGCGGTCCATGGTAAATTGCTTTGAAAAGACTCTGCTATGCTTTGTCTCTCAAAATCAAATGTGATTTTATCATGCACAGAAAGCGTTGTCAATGATTTTTTTGAAGAAAAATTTAAAAAATCAATGCACAGAGTACCAACCTGAATACCGTTGCAAAATATTATGATGCACGGTACACTACGGTTCTTATTGTTCTGCTGATCCTTGCACTGCTGGAGATCGTCCTGCTGAACGGTGCCGCAGCTGTTCGAATCCATCCTCGAGAGTGAGACTTAAGATGCCGGGCAAAACAAAAACCTCAGCGTACTTTTATACGTTGAGGTTTTTTGGTGGGCGCGGGTGGATTCGAACCACCGAAGCTGAAAGCAGCAGATTTACAGTCTGTCCCCATTGGCCACTCGGGAACACGCCCATATTCACTTTTTGTGTCCTTCGCCGGACGACTTGTTTATTCTATCATGCAGAAAGGCTTTTGTCAACTGTTTTTTTACCTTTTTCTTCAAATGCGTTTTCCGTGCAGAGAAACGGCGGGAAAAGCCCTGCAGCCATGCAGGCACGGCAAAGTCGGAGAAAAAAGCCAGCCGGAAGAAATTGATAGGCAAATTGCAAGAAAAACTCGTGACAATATGTGAAAAGTGCAAGACTTTTTGTCTCTGCATTGAAAAACGCAGGAAGGCGTGATATATTAAAAACGCAACAAAGTGCAACAAAATGGATGGCGCTTTTGTCACTCTGTGGCAAATCAGGCGGGATCAGTAGAAAAAGAAAGGCATAGCGACAAACCATGACGATTCAGGAATGTTATAGACAGATGGGCGCAAATTATGAGGATGTGCTCAAGCGGCTTTACAACGAAGGCATGATCTGCAGATTTACGCTGATGTTTTTGAACGACGACAGCTATCCGAAACTGGAGCAGGCATTGAAGGAAGGAAATGTGAAGGAAGCATTCCGTGCGGCACACACGCTCAAGGGCGTGTGCCAGAACCTGGGTTTTACCAACCTGTATCAGCCCACCTACGATTTGACCGAGGTGCTGCGCACAGGCACACTGGAAGGTACCAAAGAGCTGTTTGACAGCGTGACCTGCCAGTACAAAATCACCATCAATGCGATCCGTGCGCTCCAGTAAGCTCCGCATTTGGCTCGATCTCCAAACGGCATCCTTCCTTATAAAAAGGCAGGATGCCGTTTTTTATTGCATTCTGCGCAGTTTTATGATATAATGCCGGACGAACTGAACAGAAAAACAGCAGGTGCCTTTTGCCGATGCACTGCACGGCGGAAAGGGTAAAAGGGAAGCGGGTGCAGATCCCGCACGATCTCGTCACTGTGATAAGGGAGTCCGCATCAGGGTGCTTTGCACCAGCCACTGGAGCATTGCTCCGGGAAGGGGATGCCGGGCGGCGATCTTTCAGTCAGGAAACCTGCCTGCTGTTGGTACGGGGGTGCAAACCCCAGATCACGAGGAATTGGTTGTACCAAAAAGCCCTGAAACAACAGAGGTCTTTTTGTCATGCCATCCGCAGGACAGAAGGGCCTCTTCTTTCATCTTTCTTTCCTGTACCCTTTGTTTGGTTCAAACCGCAATTTATCCAGCAGGAAAGGACAAGAACAATGAGAAAGATCGAAACCAAAAAGCTGGCCGCAGCTGTTACGGCTCTGGCTCTGTGCGCCGGCGTGCTCACCGGCTGCGGCGGTGCTGCTTCCGGCACTGCATCCAGCACCGCTGCGTCTTCCGCTTCCAGCGAAGCGAGCAGCGAGGAGGCTGACGAAATGGCAGCAAAGAACGTGGCAGACCTGATCGATGCCATCTATGTGCAGGAGCGCAATGAGGATACCGATGCTCAGTGCGAAGCCGCCAAGGCTGCATGGGATGCCCTGACCGACACCCAGAAGGAACTGGTGGAAGGTGAGAACGCCGACCCCGACTACTTTGGCCGTGACACCGGCGATGCTTCCAAGGACGATGCCCGCAATCAGGACGACATTGGCGACAACGAGCTGCTGGTGGTCTCCTTCGGCACCTCCTTCAACGACAGCCGCGTGAAGGACATCAAGGGCATCGAGGATGCTCTGCAGGCCGCATACCCGGATTGGTCTGTGCGCCGCGCATTCACCGCACAGATTATCATCAACCATGTGCAGGCTCGTGACGGCGAAAAGATCGACAACATGCAGCAGGCCATGGACCGCGCTGTGGAAAACGGCGTGAAGAATCTGGTCGTCCAGCCCACCCACCTGATGCACGGTGCTGAGTACGACGAGATGATGGAAATGATCGACACCTACCGCGACAAGTTTGAATCTGTCGCTGTGGCTGAGCCCCTGCTGGGCGAGGTCGGTTCCGATGCCACCATCATCAATCAGGATAAGGAAGACGTTGCCAAGGCTGTCACCGCTGCTGCCGTGAAGGAAGCCGGCTACGACAGTCTGGATGCCGCTGCTGCGGACAAGGTCGCCTTTGTCTTTATGGGCCACGGCACCTCGCACACCGCAAAGGTGAGCTACAGCCAGATGCAGACCACTATGCAGACTCTGGGCTACGACAATGTGTTCATTGGCACCGTTGAGGGCAAGCCGGAAGAGACTGCCTGCGAGAACGTGATCGAGGCTGTTAAGGCTGCGGGCTACACCAAGGTCATCCTGCGCCCGCTGATGGTGGTTGCCGGCGATCACGCCAACAACGATATGGCCGGTGAGGATGCCGACTCCTGGCTGAGCCAGTTCAAGGCTTCCGGTGCTTTCGACAGCATCGACTGCCAGATCGCTGGTCTGGGTGAGATCGAGGATGTCCAGAAGCTGTATGTCGCCCACACCAAGGCGGCGATCGATTCTCTGAACGGTTGATCAAACGAACCCTCTCCGTCTCGCGGCCGCTTTGCGGCATCCGGTGGAGAGGGTTCATTTTTTATCTGAACAATGGTATAATAAAAGCTGATTTCTTATAATGTAGAGGTATTTCCTATGAAACGCGTTTTTTCCTGTGTTGTCGCTGCTTCTCTGGCACTGAGTCTGCTGGTGGGCTGCGGCGCTTCTTCCACGGCATCTTCTGCAGCTTCCAGTGCTGCTTCTTCCGAGGCGGCATCCTCTGTGGCTTCTTCTGCTGCTGAGACCGCCGCTTTGCCGGATGGTGTGTATACCGCCGAGTTTGACACCGACAGCAGCATGTTCCACGCCAACGAAGCCTGCGACGGCAAGGGCACCCTGACCGTGGAGAACGGCCAGATGACCTTCCATGTCAGCCTTGCTTCCACCCATATCGTCAACCTGTATCTGGGCAAGGCTTCCGATGCCGCCGACCACGAGGCCGACTGGCTGCAGCCCACCACAGATACCGTCACCTATTCCGACGGCACCTCGGAGGAGGTGTACGGCTTTGACATCCCGGTCACTGCTGTGGATACGGACTTTGACCTTGCCATTTTGGGCACCAAGGGCAAGTGGTACGACCATGTCGTCAGCGTGCGTGATGCCGTGGAAAAGGCTGCGGAAGCCGAGACCCCGGCAGACGGCACCTACACCTGTGATGTGACGCTGGAGGGCGGCTCCGGCCGTGCCACCGTGGAGAGCCCCGCAGCCCTGACCGTGGCGGATGGCAAGATGACCGCCATCATCGTGTGGAGCAGCCCGAACTATGATTATATGATCGTGGACGGCGAGAAGTATTTGCCCACCAACACCGAGGGCAATTCCACCTTTGAAATTCCGGTATCGGCGCTGGATACCGCACTGGATGTCACCGCCGATACCGTTGCCATGAGCACCCCCCACGAGATCGAGTATACGCTGACCTTTGATTCCGCAAGTCTGAAGTGACTCCTCCAGTCACCTTCTTTGGCAAAAAGATAAACTTTACCGTACTGCCAAAGCCTCACTCTATGAGGGAGGTGGCGCGGCGTAAGCCGTGACGGAAGGAGTTACCTATGAAAATCACTCGCAACCAATTTCTGAAACTGATCCCTGCTGCGGCGCTGACGCTGACCGGCTGCGGCAGCAAGGCTCAACCTGCCAATACGGAAAGTCTTGTTTTCTCCCATCATTACAAGCTGGACTATGCACAGCAGTTCACAGCGGACTGCTATGAGGGCGGCTATACCATGCTGACCATCGCGGAGTCGGATGCACGGTTCCTTGTTGTGCCGGAAGATGCTGCGGAGGTGGACGGTCTGCCTGCTGATGTGACTGTGCTGCGCCAGCCGGTGGAGAATATTTATCTGGTCTCCACCTCGGTGATGGATCTGCTTTTACATCTGGATGCACTGGACAGCGTGGCCTTTTCCGGCACCAAGGCCGAGGGCTGGTATCTGCCCGCGGTGCAGCAGGCCATGGAAGAGGGAAAAATCGCGTATGCAGGCAAGTACAGCGCCCCGGATTACGAGCAGATCCTGGCAGCGGGCTGCCGCCTTGCCATTGAGAATACCATGATCCTGCACACGCCGGAGGTAAAGGAGCAGCTGGAACACTTTGGCATCCCGGTGCTGGTGGAGCGTTCCAGCTACGAGAGCGACCCGCTGGCCCGCATGGAGTGGATCAAGCTTTACGGCATCCTGCTGGGCAGGGAAGAACAGGCCGAGCAGGTGTTTTCCGCGCAGGAGACAGCCGTTCAGCCCATCCTCTCGCAGAAACCCACGGGAAAAAGCTGCGCCTTCTTCTCGCTGACCACCAACAACCTTGCCACTGTGCGCAAGGGCAGTGACTATGTGGCCCGCATGATCGAAATGGCAGGCGGCAGCTATGTCTTTGCGGACCTGACGGACAATGGCAACAGCCTTGCTACCATGAACCTGCCGCTTGAGGACTTCTATGCAGGTGCAAAGGATGCCGATGTGCTCATCTACAACAGCGCCATCGAGGGCATGATCGCATCGGTGAGCCAGCTGACCGAGCGTTTTCCGCTGCTGAACGAATTCAAAGCGGTGAAGGAAGGGCAGGTGTGGTGCACCACCCAGAGTCTGTTCCAGCAGAGCATGGAGCTGGCAGACCTGATCGTGGATATGAACCGGGTGTTTACCAAGGGCACGCCTGCCGCCAGTACCCTGAAATTCCTCACCCATGTGGATTAAAGAAGAAAAATTTTACAGAAAGGAAAGCCTATGACCCGTACCAGACGCCTTGCAGCCGCCTATATTGCCCTTGCGGCAGCCGTGGCGGTGCTTTTTGCGCTGAACCTGTTCTGGGGCAGCGTATCCCTTGCACCGGGAGCGGTGCTGACGGCACTGCTGGGCAAGGGTGGCGATGCGCTTGCGGGGAACATCATCCTGCAGCTGCGCCTGCCCCGCGCGGTCATGGCGGCGCTGCTGGGGGCAGCCCTCAGTGCAGCGGGATACCTTCTGCAGACCTTTTTTGCAAACCCCATTGCCGGGCCCTTTGTCATGGGCGTTTCCAGCGGCGCAAAGCTGGCGGTGGCCCTGACCATGGTGGTGTTTCTGGACCACGGGATGCTGACCAGCTCGGCCACCATGATCGCGGCTGCCTTTGCGGGTGCCATGGCTGCCATGGCCTTTGTGCTGGCGGTGGCCCGGCGGGTGCAGCGCATGAGCATTCTGGTCATCTGCGGTGTGATGATCGGCTATATCTGCTCCGCCATCACCGATATCGTGGTGGCCTTTGCGCAGGATTCCAACATCGTCAATCTGCACAACTGGTCGCAGGGCAGCTTTTCCGGCGTGACATGGGCCAATGTGCAGGCTGCGGCACTGGTGGTGCTGCCTGCGTTGGCGGCATCCTTTCTGCTTTCCAAGCCCATGGCCGCCTACCAGATGGGCGAAGCATATGCCCGCAGCGTGGGCGTGAATGTCAAGCCTTTCTCGGTAGCGCTGGTGCTGCTATCCAGCCTGCTGGCGGCCTGCGTCACCGCCTTTGCGGGGCCGATCTCCTTTGTGGGCATCGCGGTGCCGCACCTTGTCAAGCAGCTGCTGGGCAGCGCAAAGCCGCTGTATGTGCTGCCGGGGTGCTGCTTGGGCGGTGCGGCTTTCTGCCTGTTCTGCGACCTGCTGGCCCGCAGTCTGTTTGCGCCCACGGAGCTGTCCATCAGCTCGGTTACGGCCGTGTTCGGTGCACCGGTGGTCATCTGGCTGCTGGTGCGGCGCAGTCAGGAGGGTGCACGATGAAAGAACACTTTTTGTGCGGAGCACAGGGTCTTGCCATCGGCTACGGCAAGACACCGCTGCTCTCGGATATTTGCCTCGGGGTGCAGCCGGGCCAGATCCTGACCTTGATCGGGCCGAACGGCGCAGGCAAATCCACCTTACTGCGCACACTGGCGGGCCAGCTTGCCCCCATGGGCGGCACAGTGCTGCTGGCGGGGAAGGATCTTACTGCCTATACCGGTACCCAGCGGGCGCAGAAGCTGGCCCTCATGGCCCCTCACAGCCGCCGGATGGAGCTGACCACCTGCTTTGACTTTGTTTCGGCGGGGCGCTATCCCTACACCGGACGGCTTGGCATTTTGTCTGCTGAGGACAGGCAGCAGGTGCACAGAGCTTTGGAGCTGGTGGGTGCGGCGCAGCTGGCAGACCGGGATTTTAACCGCATCAGCGACGGCCAGCGCCAGCGCATCCTGTTGGCCCGAGCACTGTGCCAGCAGCCGGAAGTGATCCTGCTGGACGAGCCGACCTCTTTTCTGGATATCAAGGGCAAGATCGAGCTGCTCACCATTTTAAAGGAGCTGGCCCATACCGGTCAGCTGGCGGTGATCCTGAGCCTGCACGAGCTGGAGCTGGCCGAAAAAATAGCGGACACGGTGGTGTGCGTTTCGCCCGCAGGTGTTTCCGGCGTGCTGACCCCGGAACAGGCGTTTCAGCCGGAGAACATCCGCACCCTGTACGGCCTGACTGAACAGCAGTACACGGCTCTGTTTGGCACATCGGAGCCGGAAGCCGAAAAGGCACCCGCCGGAAAGCCGCAGTTTGAGCATTACGTCCGCAGCGGGCAGAAGCTGCTGCGCTGCGGCTATACCACCGGCACCTGTGCCGCGCTGGGAGCTGCCGGGGCGGCGCGTCTGCTGCTGACCGGCCGCGAACCGGAAACGGTGGCTCTGCGCACGCCCAAGGGCATTGTGGTGGAGGTGGCACCCATTTACTGCCGCAGAACGGATGCCGGTGCGGTATGTGCCATCCGCAAGGACGGCGGCGACGATGTGGACGTGACCACGGGTCTGCCGGTGATTGCATCAGTGGTACTGGAACCGGATGCCCCCGGCGTGCGCATCTTTGGCGGCGAGGGGGTGGGCCGGGTGACGAAGCCCGGCCTTGACCAGCCCGTAGGGGAAGCCGCCATCAACCATGTGCCCCGCCAGATGATTGCCGAAGCGCTGGAACGGGAAGCTGAAAATGCTGCCTACACCGGCGGCTTTGCGGTGACCATCTCTGTGGAAGGCGGTGCCGAGACGGCAAAGCGCACCTTCAACCCGCACATCGGGGTGGAGGGCGGGCTTTCCATTCTGGGCACCAGCGGCATCGTGGAACCCATGAGCCAGCAGGCCATTCTGGATACCATCCAGCTGGAAATAAATCAGGCCGCACTGCGTGCAAAAAATGCCCCAGGCCCCCGGCGGCTGGTGTTGGCCCCCGGCAACTACGGGCTGGATTATCTGGCCAGCGCTCTGCCGCAGTTCGAGCGGTTCCCGGTGGTCAAAACTTCCAACTTCATCGGGGATACGCTGGATATGGCTGCCACGGCCAAATTTGAGGAAGTGCTTCTGGTAGGCCACGTGGGCAAGCTCTGCAAGCTGGCGGCAGGGGTCATGAACACCCACTCCCACACGGCGGATGGCCGCGCTGAAGTGTTTTGCGCCCATGCGGCGCTGTGC